>Ga0209089_10000189_pt1 | contig 56895 bp, 61 predicted proteins | sample ArcticOcean_MG_C_FD_187431 | JGI IMG/M metagenome (GOLD analysis project Ga0209089, IMG submission 187431) | Marine microbial communities from western Arctic Ocean - ArcticOcean_MG_CB2_150 (SPAdes) (version 2) | ecosystem: Environmental > Aquatic > Marine > Oceanic | place: Arctic Ocean: Canada...
TTTCTAGTCTAGCTCTATTAGTTTCAACTTGTCGTTCTAATAAATTAAGATTACTTTGATTAATCTTTAATTTTTCATTAGCTAATATTAAACCTGAATAAGCCTCGATTGCTTTTAATAAAACTTCCTGTTCTTTTTTTAATAATTTTATGGCAGCAAGGTCAATTCCAATTTCATTTTTTTTAACATCTGCATTTCTGCCAAAATCTATTAGAGTTTGTTCAATTTTTATAGATTGTGTGGAAGGATCAACATCATTAACTGACTGCTCTACTCCTACTCTATTAGTTAGTTTGTTTGTATCTTCTTGACTTTTGCTTCCCGAAATTGTGACAGTAGGTAAGTAGTTACTTTTTGAAATCTTTAAATCTTCTTCTGAAATATCAATATTTTCTCTCTCAGCATTTAAGTCTGTATTATTTTTATAAGCTTCTGTAAGCGCTTCAAATAAAGTTACCGCCAAGACTTGTTGGTTTAAGAATAAAACTGATAATAGTATTAAAATTATTTTTTTCATTATTTTTTAAATTTTATTTTTTCAATCTGATGATTACTATTTAAATTCATTATTATAGATGAGACTTTTAGCGCATCTTTAAACATTTGTTGAGTAATTCTTTGATAAGTTTGCATAAAATTTATCACATCCCCACTGCTCATAATCTTTAGGTTTTTCTTATTTTTTGTTTGAATCCAAAGCTTTCTCTCTTGTTTTAATCTCCACTCTCTTAATAAATTAAAATTTTTAGCCTTTAGATATAATAGTCCGTCTAATTGATTAAATAATGTCTTATATTTAGTTTTCAACTGATTATTAACATGGGCTCTCCACTTGGCCCCTTGGTCATATACTTTTTCGAGCGAGTTAATTGGTTTTTTGAGTTGGCTACTTGATTGGGCTCTGGCCCCCACACACCAACCTTCAAAAATCACAACATCAGGCTTTGTTTTAATCTTATACCACAAGCTTTTCTTATAACGATCATCAATTGCTTTATTAAACTTAGGGGCTTCTAAACTTTTAAATTTTTTTAATTTAATTTTTTTAAAAAAACTCAGCATCAAATTAACATCATGAGTGCCTGGAACTCCTCTTGTCATTAATAAAGGGTGTTTTTTTTTAGATAACATCTTTCTATCTTTTCTTGTTTTATAAAAATCATCGATTGAAACTATAAAAACATTTAACTTAAAATATTTTTTTAATATTATAGATAGAATTGATGAGATAGTTGTTTTTCCAGAGCCTTGTCCACCAGCCAAACCTATGACTAAAGTTTTTTTCTTATTAGATTTTTTTGAAATCCATTGACTTACCGGAATCAAAAAAGACTTAATCATCTTTTCTTTATTTCTAAATTTATCCTTCTTAGTTTCTTGAGATGAGATAAACTTAAAACAATCTTTTTTTACTTCGCTAAAACAATCGTTAACTTCTTGCATAAAAAATTATTTTTTATCGAGAGGATGATTTTGACCATCATTGACTGCAACATTTTCTAATTCAAAAGTATTTATTTCATCTACACATCCAAGATTAAATCCTGTCATAGCTGGATTGGATCTTGGGTTATTGTGTGTATAAATTCCACAGTTAGAACAGAAATAATGTTTCGCGACTTTTGAGTGAAATTGATAAAGTTTTAATTTATCTTCACCTTTAACTATTTTAAAATCTTCATTCTTAACCATAGACATAATTGCTCCTTTTCTTTTACAAATAGAACAATTACATTTTAAAACTTTTTCTAAATTATCAGGTACGTTTATTTCTGCTTCTACTTCTCCACAATGGCATTTTAGTTTTTTCATTTATATTTCTCCTTTATTTTTTGAATTAACCTCAAACATTGCCTCATTTCTTCTGAACAAAGGCAGGGTGAAAGGTCCGTTGTAAGTTGCTTTAATAGGTGGACTCAAAATTGATATATCATCTTTTTTTAACTCATTTTCTAAAATACTTTTATGTTTAATGAAATTTTTATTAGAAGCTCTTCCTGAATATGTAATAACTGCATAATAACCTCCTTCAATATTTAAAATCTTTACATCTGAATTAGACGGACTCGGTGTGTTATCTTTATTAAATCTTGAAGGTAAATAAAATTGCATAGTCATGTTTCCCTTTTTTTCTATCTGAGTGACCGGTGTTGTCATCTTAATTTCTTCATTATTCTCATTGTTACCAGAGATATAATTAAATAATTTTCTAAAACTGCTACCTTGATTTGATATTGCTGTTTCAATAGCTAAACGATCAGAATATTTTCTAATTTCATAAATTGTATTTGTTTTTACCACCTCATAATTTACTTCTTCATAAGCCATAGTTTTAGAGGTTATAACTAAACTCAGAAGCATAATCGTTAAAATTTTTTTCATTTTTGATATGTGGTTTAAACTATCTCTGGTTGAAGTTATCCACAAGAGTACAAAATGTAGCTTGGATGTTCACCTTTTGATTCATCTTTGATTCAGTTACAGACTCAAAATACAACCTCTTGCGTGTACTGTATAACTAGTCTATGAATAAGAACAAAATAAGAACATGAAACTAACTATTCCATTTTATCTACATAAAGCAGGTGCTGGCTTTCCCTCTCCTGCAACAGATTACATTGAAGAAGATGTGGATCTTAACGTTCATCTAATTAAAAATGTCCCAGCAACTTTCATCATTAGGGTTCAGGGAAAGTCGATGACTGATGTTGGTATTTATAATGGTGACTTATTGGTTATTGATAGAAGTTTAAAACCTAAAAATTTTTCAACAGTTGTTGCAAACGTTCATGATGAGTTAGTTGTTAAAAACTTTGTTAAATCAAAAGATGGACAATTCTTAACATCGGGCTCAAAAAATATTGAAGATAAAATAATTATTGGTGATGAAACTGAAGTATTTATTTGGGGAGTTGTGACTTATGTCATTCATTCAACGTACTAAAAAAATCGCACTTGTTGATTGCAATTCATTTTATGTATCTTGTGAGAGATTATTTAATCCTAAAATTAGAAATAAACCTGTCGTTGTTTTGTCTAATAATGATGGCTGTATTATTGCAAGATCAAATGAAGCCAAGTTTCTTGGTATTAAAATGGGAGAGCCTTATTTTAAAGCTAAAGATATAATACTTAGAAACAATGTTTATGTTTTTTCTTCGAATTATTCTTTGTATGGAGATTTATCTAGAAGAGTGATGAGAACTTTAAAAAGGTTTAATCCAGAGTTAGAAATATATTCTGTTGATGAGGCTTTTTTAGATTTAAGTAATTATCCAGATGATGAAGTGGAAGATGTAGGCAAAGAAATTAGAAGTATTGTTTTACAATGGACGGGCATTCCAACAAGCATTGGTATCGCGAAAACGAAAACATTAAGCAAGATAGCAAATCATATAGCAAAGAAAAAACAATCTGGGGTCACAAACTTAATAGGGATTGAAAATATTGATCCTCTATTAGAAAAAATAGAAATCAATGATGTATGGGGAGTTGGCAAACAGCTTACAAAATTTTATCATCAAAATGGAATTTACAATGCCAAACAATTAAAAAACATGTCAAACACTTGGATTAAAAAAAGCTCTAGTGTTTTAAGTTCTCGAACTGCATTAGAGCTTAGAGGAATTTCTTGTATTTCATTAGAAACTAAAACTTCAAAAAGAAAAAGTTGTGTAGTATCAAGGTCATTTGGCACAAGAGTTGAAAGATTTCAAGAACTACAAGAAGCAGTTGCAAGTTACTGTTTAAACGCTTCAGAAAAAATTAGATCAGAATCTTTAATTGCAAAATCAATAACAGTTTCTGTTAGAACAAGTCCTTTTCAAAACAAAGGAGTTTATTATTCAAATGCTAAAACTATAGATTTTCCAATTGCCACAAACAACAGTATTGAAATAGTTAAAACAGCTTTGGTTGGATTAAATGAAATTTTTATAAATGGATATAGGTATCAAAAAGCAGGCATAACATTGACTGGCTTGGTTAGTTCAGATGGTAGCAAAAATCTATTCTCGTCAGAAAAAGATGAAAAAATTAAAGGCTTAATGAGGTCTATAGATAGTACAAATTACAGATATGGTCGATCAACACTGAGTTTGGCTAGTGCTGGAGTTAACAAGAAGTGGAATATGAGGAGAGATCACTCTTCAAAGATCGATACAACTGACTTTCATTCATTACCAATAATAAAAGCTATTTAATTTGATCTATGCTGCTAATATTTTCTAAAGAATTTTCAAATTCTAAAAAGTTTTCTCTTTTTGATAATACAATTACAGAAATCATCATAATGATAACTGCCACAACAGGTATTAATGTAATAGCTGATATTTTTCCAGTCACTAAAAGTAAGTAGGCAATTAAAAAGATTATAGATCTAATTAATAATGTTGTTTTAAAGACTGCAATAATTGAAAGAGAGTGCTTTAGCAATTTAACAAAGCTCATTTTAGAAGGACCAAAATACCTTGTACCTCTTTCAGATGGAATAGACTTTCTGTCTTTTACTATTTTTGCCAATGATCCTGAAAAACTACTCCATGTTGCAGGTTCATTAACCATTTTATTAACTGCAGACTTAGGGAGGCAAGAATAATTGCCATATTTAATAATTTTTCCTGTAAAAATGAGAGTTAAATACTTATGAACTAGATAGCAAAACTTAAATAAAAATCCTTCAGATCTTTTTACTCTATTCGCTGTAACAACCGTATCTGGATAATCATTGATTTTTTCAATAAATAAACTTAATTCTTCAGGTCTATCCTCTCCATCACCATCCATTGGAATTACATAATCAAAGTCTTTTTTTTCATTTATATATTTTAATCCAGCTGCAATACACCTTGCGTGACCCTTATTTTCTTTCATGTTGATAATTTGAATAGACTTTAGGTTATTTAAATCAACTGAAAGCTCTGGTCTATTTTCGGTAGAAGCATCGTTGACTATTATTACTGAAAACTCATCATTTAATGTTGAGACTTGTGAGTTAATATTTTCTATAAGCTTAAAAACTGATTGCCAATCATTATAAACTGGAATTAAAATTTTTATTTTGTTCATCTATTTCCAATACAAATATTATCAATACAGGTAAATTTAGTAAGTGAGTTTAGCTTATCTTTTGTGATAAATCCCTCCCAAACAGGTCTTGATTTTAAATGATATGATAAATTTCCTGCGTGCCATTCATCTCCAAGCACAACATTAATGGGGTCTTTATGATCTTGATCCCAGGAATATTGAGTTTTTTCTGCTATTTGTTTTCCAGAATAATCTGTTCTTTTGTCCGTTTCTGTAATTGAAATATAGGCATAAGCAAAAAGTGAAAAAGCAGATGAAATTAGAAACGCTGACATGAAGCCATTTAACTTTTTTAAATTTATTTGCGCTTGAAAAATATAAACAATTAAAACACCAAAGAATAAATAAAATGGTGTCATCCACATTGTTCTTATTTTAGATCCTGTTAACATTGAAGTTAAGAACATCAACCCTATTGGAACTAAATTAACAAATATCAAGAACAATAATTTTTTATCTTTTAAAGATATTTTAAATTTAAATTTTTTTACTAAAAAAAAAGACATAATGAACAATGGAATTAGTATTCCTATTTGTTTGCCTAAAAATATTAATGGATAAACTATATGATCCAGTAAACTTGAGTTATCCAATCCAGTTCTAGCTAATCCATAAGTGATAGTTACATAATCATTATTTGTTAACCAAATTAGATGTGGAACTAATAGAACAATAAAAACTTCTAGAGATATTAAGTATTTAAAATCAAATTTTTGATATTTCTTTATAAAAATTACATAAAAAAATAATAGATCAATTGCTATTAAAAGATAAATAAAAAGATATTTTGATAAAAAACCTATGGCCGCAAACACACCTAGCCAAAAATAATCTTTAAAAGTTACATGCTGTTTATCAAATAATTTCCAGGAATAATAAACGCACAATGCCCAGAAAGGTAATTGACAAATATTTACATTAAATTCTGGAGTTGTGAAATTATAAAAATAAACACCTTCCAGCAAAAGTACTGATATTAAACTTAAAGTTTTATTTTTAAATAATTCTTCTGCAAATTTAAAGACAACTATAAAAGCTATCACTACAAATATTTGACTTAATAAATAATAAGCCCAATCTTGTGCACCAAATATTTGATAAAAAATTTCAGAGAAAAAGGCACTTGCTGGTGGATGTTTATTAAAGCCCCAATCTAAATTATTTCCCCAGGCTAAAGCCTCAATTGTATCAAGAGGTAAATTATTGTTAGTTAATGATGGAATCAGCGTCCATAAAATTAAATGTATTGTAATAAAACTGTAAAATAATTTATTTATATCTATTTTATTAAAACTCATAATGGACTTATATTTTTAGTGTTTAATCCTGTCCAAATTTATATGAATTAAGCCCGCTTGACACGTATTAATTGCTGAATATACTCCGGCCACTAAAATTTATACATATGCCTAAAATCTCAAAATCATCTACTAAAAAACCAACAGTTAAAACAAAGAAGACAGTTAAAACAAAGAAGATTGTTACTGCGATCCAAAAGCCAGTTAAAGCAATAAAAAAACTTGCTACTGCTGAAAAAAAGTTAAAAGCACCAATTAAAATTTCAAAAAATTATATACCTAAAGATACTGAGAAATACATGTGCGATAAGCACTTATCGTTTTTTAAAATAAAGCTTACTGAGTGGAAAAAAGAATTAGTAAAAGCAAATAATGAAGCTCTTTATCATGGATCAATGGATGACAATAGCGTTTCAGCAGATATTGTTGATCAAGCAAGCTCATACACAGATAAGGCTGTGGAAATGAAAGCGATAAATAGACAAATAAAATTAATTTCTAAAATTGATCAAGCCTTATTAAGAATAAAAGATGTAACTTTTGGGTTTTGTGCGGAGACGGCAGAGCCAATAGGCTTAAAAAGATTAATGGCAAGACCTGTTGCTCATCTTTGTATTGCAGCTCAAGAAAAGCATGAAAAAGAAGAAAAAGTATACGCTGACGATTAAAGTTTAGGTATTTTTCTTAACTAGCATCAGAGATAACATTCAAATCTACTTAATCCTCTTTTTTTATTATACTCCCTACTTCTATTTTACCATCATTTAATGCTCTTAAATAAATACCCATATCAAAATTTCTATAATTTTTTTTTAAAGACTGAAGTAAATTGAGCTCACTATTATTTGTTTCTGGTCTTAGGTTGATTGCAACACAACGTGGAATATTTCTCTCTACTTTAAATAAAACGTTATTAATTTTTATAGTTTTTCCAATCCATTTACGTTCTTCCCAGGCTTCAATTCCATCAATATAAAAATTTCCTCTAAACCTTTGGAATTCAACTTTTTCATTAATTTTTTTTTCTAAATCCTGAATACTTTTAAGATTTATAAGAGATATAGAATTAAAAATTTTATTTGAATGTGAGGTGTCATAAAAAGGAAATTCATTATTTTGCAGTAAAGAAATTGGTTTCATTAATGAACTTTCTAGTTCTACGAGTTTATTTATAAGAATAGACCTTTGATCTAGATTATCAGCTGTTATTGATATTAACTCCTTACCACCAAGTGTTAAAGCTAATCTATTATCTTTGTATGTAAAGTTATACTTATTTAAAACTGGGGAGTTTTTTAAAGATAAAAAATTTTGTAGTTTTCGTTCACTTGGATTTTTTTCTATTAAGTGAGCCCTTTCAGAATTGATGATTCTTGAAAAAGCAAATTTTCTATCATTCAAAATTCCTAAATTTTTTTTAACTTCACACGATTCAATATTTATAAAAGATAAAGATTTTACAGGACTGAAGTATATTGATGAAATCAAAACACTCATATGATTATTATGGTTTTGGTATCTCAGATCCATTTTGCAGGAGATCATATCCTTTTATAACGGCTTCTCTTTCTGAGATATCTAAATACCATCTAGTTAAATTTTTATATTTTTTAAGTCCAATATCATGCCACTCATGCCTTGCAATCCAGGGCCAAGTTGCAATATCTGCAATTGTATACTCATTTCCAGCTAAGTATTTTGATAAAGATAACCTTTCATCTAGTTCGCCATAAATTCTTTTAGTAATTTTAAAATATCTTTCTTCTCCAAACTCACTTTTTCCAGTGTTATAATGATGAAACTGGTGATGCTGCCCAATCATTGGTCCAATAATTCCCATCTGTGCCATCAACCATTGATTTATAACATTACGGTCTTTTAGTTCGTAAAATTTATTATATTTTTCACCTAAATACATGAGGATCGCTCCAGACTCGAATAAAGATTGTCCATTATCATGGTCTATAATTACTGGGATTTTTCCAAAGGGACTTATTTTTTTAAAATCTGTTTTAAATTGTTCATCTTTTGATAGATCAATTTTAGTAACCTTAAAATCACAACCTATCTCCTCTAACATTATTGTAATTTTTTTACCGTTTGGTGTATCAGCTGTAAATAGCTCTATCACTTTTTAACACCAAGCCTTTCTTGTGCAGCTTTTGATGTGGTAGAAAATTCAAATCTTAGTTTTTCATCAGGTCTAGCATATTTAAAACATCCTCTAGCTGCTAAAGCACCTTCATGAAAGCCAGAAAGAATTAGTTTGAGCTTTCCCGGGTAAGTACAAATATCACCTATTGCAAATATACCATTTTGATTAGTTTCAAAGTTTTCAGTATTAACTTGAATTGTTTTTTTATTTAAATTTAGACCCCAGTTTACAATAGGTCCAAGCTTCATAATTAATCCAAAAAAACCTAAAACATAATCTGTTTCTAATTTTTCTAAACTTTCATCATCATGCTTTATTTCTATTGATTTAATATTTTGTTCACCCTTAACTGAGTTTAATTGGTACTTTGTAAAAATTTTTATTTTTCCTAATTTTTCTAATTCTTTAATTTTGTCAACACTCAATTGTGCTCCTGTAAATTCATCTCTTCTGTGTATTAAGTTTACTTTTGATTTATTTGATAATTCTATGGCCCAATCTAAAGCTGAATCACTACCTCCAAATATTGAAATAGTTTTATCTTGAAAGATAGATTTATTTTTAATTGAATAGAATAAAGACTCATTTTCATATTTTTCACATTCTTTTGGTGCAAATTTTCTTGGTTCAAATGAACCCACACCACCAGCAATTATTATATTTGGTGTTTCAAACTCTTTATTTTTATTTGTTTTTATAATCCATTTATTATTAACTCTCTTAACTTCTTCTACTCGTTCATTAAGGTGAAATTTAATATTAAAAGGTTTGATTTGTTTAATTAAATTATTAGTTAACTCTTCTCCAGTACATTCGGGAATTGCTGGAATATCATAAATTGGTTTGTCTGGATAAAGTTCAATGCATTGACCCCCTATTTTATCTAAATTATCAACAATTTCACAATTTAAACCTATGAGACCTAATTGATGGGCGCAAAACAACCCTGTTGGACCTGCTCCAATTATTAATGCATCTGTTTTATTCATTTACCCTTGTTTTGATGGAATGCTTACACTTAAGCCATCCAATTCATCTGAAACTATTATCTGACAGCTTAATCTGCTGTTCCGTTTGGGCTCGTAAGCCATATCAAGCATATCTTCTTCACCATCTTCTTTTTTAGGAAGTCTATCTAACCATTTTTCTTTGACATAAACATGGCAAGTAGCACACGCCATCCCACCTCCACAATCAGCATCAATTCCAGGAATATCGTTTTGAACAGCACCTTCCATTACACTCAATCCATTAGCAACTTCTATGATTTGAGAATTTCCACTATTTTCTATGTAGGTAATTTTAGGCATTTATCTAAATATAAGGGCATATAAAAAAAGGGCAAGTATGTAAAAACATACCTGCCCTTTTTAGATTATTTAACGAGTAGAACTACTTAGCTCTTCCAGGTTGAGACATTGCTGCTGCCCAAATGATTAGACCAAAAGCGATCTTATTCAAAAAGTCAGCTGCGTTGTAAATCACGTTTAGTGAGTTAGCGTCCATACCACCTGTTAGGTAACCAAATACGTAACCTAATGGGTAGATAGCCCAACCAACTGTAACGATTATTCTCATAGCACCAAATGCAGTAACAAAAGCTTTGTTTCCACTTTTTGCTGCCATTTTTCCTGCTTCTCCTGAAAATACTTCATAAAGAATGTAGAACCAACCAGTCATACCGATTACGAAACCAAGTGTAGAGTTGATGTATCCTGCTTCTCCTAAGTATCCACCGATTAACATTACTAATGATCCTAATAACAATCTCCAGAATACTCTAGAATTTGCTTTACCTACTGCTGCTAGAACAAAATAGAACTCTAACATCAATAATGGAACTGTAATTAACCAGTCAATATATCTGTATACTGTTGGTGACTCACCAGTCGTGATCCATACATCTCTCATGTACATGTAGTGGATGAATGCAATACCAGTAACTAGTCCTGCAACAGTTATTGAAACTCTCCAACTAGCTGGGACTGAACTTCTCTCAATAAAGAAAAATACAGTTGCTGCTAGACATGCCATTGTCACAAGCCAAAACGAAATTCCAACAAAGTCATTAGATGCTAACAGCACTGTCTCTGCGTTGGCTACACCTGAAACACCCATTAGGGCTACAGCTGTAAGACCAAATAATTTTAGTTTTTTCATAAAAAACTCTCTCTTTTGTTAGTTTTTAACTTTTAGTTTATATAAACTAGCTACATGCAAATGTTTGACTATCAAAATAATTTACTTTATAGAAGTCTTTTTTATGCCTAATTTGGCTTGATTTTACTTACTTTTTAAATTTTAATAGAATTTCTAATTTAATAAAACAAAACAAAAACAATTTAGAATCAAATATAATGGGTAATAAATTTAATGAAATTTATCAAAATTCTATAAAAAACCCTGAAAGTTTTTGGCAGGAAGTGTCTAATGATATTTTTTGGTTTAAAAAACCCACTAAAATTTTAAATAAATCTAATCCACCCTTTTATAAATGGTTTGAAGATGGTGTTACCAACACTTGTTATAATGCTTTAGACCTTCATATCGATGAGGGTAGAGGTGAAAAATTAGCTTTAATCTACGATAGCCCCATTACAGGTAGTAAAAAACAATTTACCTATAGTGAATTAAAAAAAAAAGTTTCAAAATTTGCTGGAGCCTTAAGAAATCAAGGGGTTAATAAAGGAGACCGGGTCATAATTTACATGCCAATGATCCCTGAGGCAGTAATTGCTATGTTAGCTTGTGGAAGGATTGGGGCAATTCACTCTGTAGTATTTGGTGGCTTTGCATCAAGTGAGTTAGCAAGCCGAATTGATGATAGTAAAGCAAAAATATTAGTTACCGCTTCTTGTGGCTTTGAGCCAGGAAAAACTATTGAATACAAACCTTTAGTAGATGAGGCTATAAAAATTGCTTCTCATAAAATAGAAAAATTAATTCTTTTTCAAAGATCTGGAAATGAAGCAAAAATAAATGCTCCCAAAGAAGTAAGTTGGGATGAGGCACTTTCTAATGCTCAAGAGGTAGATTGTGTGGAGATGAATTCAAATGATCTTGCTTATATCTTATACACATCAGGCACCACAGGCATTCCCAAAGGAATAGTTAGAGATATTGGCGGTCACATAGTTGCTCTAAAATGGACAATGAAAAATATCTATAATATTGATGCTGATGATGTCTGGTGGTCAGCGAGTGATATTGGTTGGATTGTTGGTCACTCTTATATTGTCTACGCTCCTTTATTTAAAGGATGTACTACCGTTTTATTTGAAGGAAAACCAGTTGGAACTCCTGATGCTGGTGCATTTTGGAAAATAATTTCTGACTATAAAGTGAAATCTCTTTTTACAGCTCCGACGGCTTTTAGAGCTATTAAAAAAGAGGACCCTGAAGGTAAATTTTTTTCTAAATATGATTTAAGCAAATTTGAATCTTTATTTTTAGCAGGAGAAAGAGCGGACCCAGATACTATCAAGTGGGCTGAAAATTTATTAAAAGTTCCTGTAATTGATCACTGGTGGCAAACTGAAACTAGCTGGGCAATTAGTTCTAATTGTACCGGTATAGAAATGATGAAAACAAAATATGGCTCAGCCTGTAAAGCAGTTCCTGGTTATGATGTTCAAATAATGAAGCAAGATCAAACATTAGCTAAACCAAATGAAATGGGAGATATTGTTGTAAAACTACCTTTGCCTCCTGGAACTTTTCCAACATTATGGAATGCAGATAAAAGATACAAAGATAATTATATGACTAATTACGAAGGTTACTATGAAACCTATGATGCTGGTCACATTGATGAGGATGGATACATTTGGATTATGTCTAGAACAGATGATATTATTAATGTTGCAGGCCATAGATTATCAACAGGTGCTATAGAAGAGGTTTTATCAGATCATCAATCAGTTGCTGAGTGTGCTGTACTTGGAGTTGCTGATAAATTAAAAGGACAATTGCCAATAGGCCTCATAGTTCTTAAGACAGGTGTTGAGAAAGATAACGAAACTATTTCAAAAGAATGTGTAAAAATGGTTAGAGATACCATTGGGCCTGTTGCTGCATTTAAAGTTGTAATTGTCATTAAAAGATTACCAAAAACTAGATCAGGGAAAATTTTAAGAGGTACAATAAGAAAAATTGCCGATGGTGAAGAATATAAAATTCCAGCAACAATAGATGATCCTGCAATTTTAACTGAGATAAAAGAAGACTTAATTAATAATAATATTCTTAAATAATGATTAAAACATACTTGTTTTTGATTATTCTTAATTGTTATTGGAGTTGTTCTTGTAAATAGCTTTACTATAAAAACTATTTAAAATTTAAGGGCTTACCCTCAGGTTCACCTAAGATTTTACCATCTCTCATTTTAATTTGACCAGCAATAATTGTTGAAACTGGAGTTCCCTTAAATTCAAACCCGTCAAAAGGTGTCCAACCACATTTGCTTTCAATATTTTCATTTTTAATGATAATTTTTTTATTCATATCTACAATTGTAAAATCAGCATCAAAACCTTCTTTAATAAAACCCTTATGCTTAATTCCAAAAATTTTTACTGGATTTTCACATATAGAATTCATTAATTGCTCTAAACTTAATTTTCCATCGTTAACATGATTTAGCATAACTGGTATAAGTGTTTGAACACCAGGCATTCCCGATGGTGAATTTGGGTAACTTTTTTCTTTATTTTGTTTTAAGTGCGGAGCGTGATCAGAGCCAATCGTATCGTTAAGATTATTTTTTACTCCATACCACAATCTATCATAATGAGATTTATCTCTTATTGGGGGATTCATTTGAGCATAAGTTCCTAGTTTGTCATAACAATCGGGTGCATATATAGTTAGGTGCTGAGGTGTAATTTCAAATGTAATATTACCTTTGTGTTGTGATAAAAAGTCAATCTCTTGTTTTGTTGTAACATGAAGAATATGTGCTTTTTTTTTATACCTTTCGGCTATTCTTACAATTCTTCTAGTTGATGAAATTGCACATTCTTCACTTCTCCAAATTGGATGTGAGTGAACATCACCTTCTTTAATTAATTTTTTATTCATATTTAAAATTGCTTCGTCTTCAGAATGAACTGAAACAACTTTTGAACTACTTTTAAATACTTTTTCAATATCCTCTTCATATTGGACTAGTAAATTTCCAGTTGAAGAGCCTGCAAAAAGCTTAATTCCGCAACACCCTTCTAAGTCTTTTAGCTCTGCCAATTCAGCAGCATTATCTGGTGTCGCTCCAAAATAAAAAGCATAATTGCAATACATTCTATTTTTTGCGAGATCTAATTTCTTTTGAAATTCTATTTTATTAGAAGTTGGTGGATTAGTATTTGGCATCTCAAAAACACTAGTTATCCCACCAGCAATTGCCGCTCTACTTCCTGAATGAAGATCTTCTGTGTCAGTTGAACCAGGTTCTCTAAAATGAGTTTGGGTGTCAATGCAACCTGGTAAAACTGTTAATCCCTTAGCATCAAAAACTTCTTTAGCCTCATTGTCAATTTTACCAATTTCTATAATTTTACCGTCTTTAATTGCTATATCTTGATCTTTAAGATCTTTATCTATGTAGCATGAACCATTTTTAATTATTAGATCTAACATTTATGAAAAAAGTAATTATATTATATTGAGACATCAATCAATTATGAATATTCAAAATGTATATATTTTAGAAGATAGAGGAATTCTCTATATAAATGGAGTAGATGCTAAAGAATTTTTACAAAACATGATTAGTAATGACATTAATAAGGTTAATGAAGACAATAGTTGTTTTGCATCACTATTAAGTCCTCAAGGAAAGTTTCTTTTTGCTTTTATTATTGTAAAACATAAGTCTGGCTACTTCATTGATTGTGAAAAATCTCAAACAGAGGCACTTTTTCAGCAGCTAAGCATCTACAAACTTAGATCTAAAGTTGAGATTATGAATTTAAGTAACGAATTTGTTGTTGCTGCGTTTAATAGAGAAAAATTTTTAAAATTTGAAGGAGCAAAAAATATTCCTGGAAATACAATTAAATATAGAGAGGATTCTATCCTGCTAGATCCGAGAAATAAAGATCTGGGAGCAAGACTGATTATTAATTTAGAAAAACTTTATCTATCTTTAAAAAAACTAGAGCTAAAAGATTCTCCAGTTGATGAATATTATCAGTTAAGTCATGAATTAGGAATTCCCCAAAGAAATATGAATGAATTACAGAACAAATTATTTGGTATTGAGTGTAATTTTGAAGAACTAAATGGAATAGACTTTAAAAAAGGCTGTTATGTTGGACAAGAAAATACCGCAAGAATTAAATTAAAAAATAAACTTTCAAAAAGATTGCTACCTATTGAGTTAATAGAAGGAAAGTTAAATCAAGATGATTTAATCTATAATGGTGAGTTTGAAGTAGGAAAAGTTTTAATAAGTAACGAGTATCCTTTTGCTTTAATTAAATATTTAGATGATAATTTTAATCAAAAAAATGAGTTTAAGAGCAAAAATGCTAAGTTAAAAATTAAAATTCCTAGTTGGATTAATTAGTGCGTCAGAATAAATGCATGACAAGGTTGTTTCAAGTTGATAGGTTTTAATATGGAATTCACAGAAGAAGTAAAAAAAGCAACAGCCCCGATTTATCAAAAAATCTCAAAAGTTTTGCCTGAGATTGAATGGTCAGTTCATGCTCCTTATATTCATAGAATTAATCAATTAAAAAAAGAAAAGAATGCGGTTATTCTAGCTCATAACTATCAAACACCAGAAATTTATCATGGTGTAGCAGATTTTGCAGCCGACTCTTTAGCTTTAGCGGTTGAAGCTTCAAAGACTTCAGCAGACATTATTGTAATGGCTGGAGTTCACTTTATGGCAGAGACAGCAAAATTAATGAGTCCTCATAAAAAAGTTTTGTTACCTGATATGCTAGCTGGATGCTCTTTGTCATCTTCTATTACAGGTAAGGATGTAAGATTATTAAAGGAAAAATATCCAGGTGTACCAGTTGTATCTTATGTAAATACTTCAGCGGAAGTTAAAGCAGAAACTGATATTTGCTGTACTTCAGCTAATGCTGTTAAGGTTGTTAACTCACTCGGTGTTAAAAAGGTTATATTTTTACCAGATGATTATTTAGCTAAATATGTGGCATCTCAAACAGATGTCGAAATTATTGCCTGGAAAGGTATTTGTATAGTTCATGACCAATTTAATGAAAAAGAAATTCATGATATAAGAAAAAATAATCCTGGAATAAAAATAATTGCTCATCCAGAATGTCCACCTGATGTTATTAAGGCTAGTGATTTTGCAGGATCAACTTCAGGAATGATTAAATATGTGGAAGATAATCAACCTAAAAAAGTAATGATGGTCACAGAGTGTTCTATGAGTGACAACATTCAGGTAGAAAACCCAAATGTTGAGTTTATTAAGCCCTGTAATTTATGTCCTCATATGAAAAGAATTACTCTACCAAAAATCTTAGCCTGTTTAGAAAATGAAACAGGGGAAATAATTATGGACAACGAAACCATCAATAAAGCTAGAATTCCCGTTGAAAGAATGACTGCCATTGGCAGATAATAAAAGTGCCTCAAATTAAATTAAGCAACTATTATATTAAGAATACTGTAAAGCGTGCCTTAAACGAAGACCTTTACCCTTCTGGTGACATCACATCCAGCTTAGTTAAAAATACTAAAATTATAAAAGTCAGATTAATTTCTAATCAACAAGCAATAGTTGCTGGATTAGCATTTGCAAAACAAACATTTAAATTAATAGATAATAAAATTAAGTTTAGCGTTAAGAAAAAAGAAGGATCATTAGTAAAAAAAAATGAAATAATTGCAATAATAGAGGGTAAGGCAGAAAATATCTTAATTGGTGAAAGAGTTGCTTTAAATTTTATGAGTCATATCTCTGGAATTGCTACTAAAACTAATCAATTTGTTAAATTGGTTAATAAAAAATGTAAAATTTGCTGTACTAGAAAAACGATTCCAACCTTAAGAGTAATACAAAAATATGCTGTTAAGTTAGGTGGTGGTACAAACCATAGATTTAACTTAAGTGATGAATTTCTTATTAAAGATAATCACATTGCAAGCTCTGATATTAAAACTTTAGTGTCTCTTGCAATCAAAAATAAAAAAGGAAGAAAAATCACAGTAGAGGTTGATAATTTAAATCAGCTCAAGCAAATAGCGGGTTTAAAGTTTAATACAGTCTTGTTTGATAACATGAGCATCAAAACCCTGGAAGTTGGTGTTAAAATGGCTAAAAAATACTACCAAACTGAAGCTTCTGGCAATGTAAATTTAAAATCTGTTAAAAAAATTGCAGCAACAGGTGTTGATAGAATTTCTATTGGCAGCATAACTCATAGTGTGCCAGCTGTTGATTTTAAATTAGAAATTTAATTTTTTTTTGATAATTCAGCTTGAGCTGCAGCTAATCTTGCAATCGGAACTCTATAAGGTGAGCAAGAAACATAATCTAAACCTGCATTTGCACAAAAGTGAATACTTTTAGGATCACCACCATGCTCTCCACAAATTCCAAGTTTAATTTTTTTATTTTGTCTTCGCCCTTTTTCAACTGCAATTTCTATTAAATCACCTACTCCATCATCAATTGAAATGAATGGATCTATAGAAAAAATTTTATTCTCAAGATAGTCATTTAAAAATTTACCACTATCATCTCTACTTAGCCCAAATGTTGTTTGGGTTAAATCATTAGTACCAAAACTAAAAAACTCAGCGTGTTTTGCTATATCATCAGCTTTAATAGCAGCTCTTGGTAACTCAATCATGGTTCCAACTAAATAGTCAACTTTAACTTTTTTTTCTTTTTGAACTTCTTTTGCAACTCTAGCTACTAAGTCCTTCATTATTCTAATTTCAGCCTCTGTTGATACTAATGGAATCATTATTTCTGGGAATGCTGATTTAATTTTTTTTATCTTAAGTTCAGATAAAGCTTCAAAGATTGCCCTACACTGCATTTCATAAATTTCAGGAAATGAAATTCCCAATCTACAACCTCTATGACCTAGCATTGGGTTTTGTTCATGTAATTCATTAATTCTAGATTCGATTTCTTTTAATGGTAGACCCACAACTTTTGCAACATCATTAATTTCTTTTTCAGTTTTAGGAAGAAATTCATGTAATGGCGGATCTAATAATCTAACCGTAACAGGTAAGCCATTCATAATCTTAAATATTTCAATAAAATCTTTTCTTTGATGTGGTAAAAGCTTTTCTAAGGCCTTATTTCTATCTTCTTTTGTTTTTGATAAAATCATTTCTCTAACTGATAAAATTCTTTCTTCATCAAAAAACATATGCTCTGTTCTACAAAGACCAATACCTTCTGCCCCAAAGTCTCTTGCTGTTTTTGTGTCCAGCGGTGTTTCAGAATTAGTTCTAACTTTTAATTTTCTAAATCCATCAGCCCAACTCATTAGTTTTGAAAAATCTCCAGATATCTCAGGTTTAACTGTTTGCACTTCTCCTAAAATAATTCTTCCCGTTGAGCCATCAATTGTAATGATATCACCTTCTTTAATTTCAATAGATGATGTTTTAAAAGTTTTAGCTTCATAGTTAATATCAATTTCACTAGAGCCAGATACACATGGCCTTCCCATTCCTCTTGCAACCACTGCCGCATGACTAGTCATTCCACCCCTTGCAGTTAAAATTCCTTTAGCCGCATGCATTCCATGAATGTCTTCTGGAGATGTCTCAATTCTAACCAAAATAGTATCTTGCATGACATCATTCAATCTCTCCGCTTCTTCTGACGAAAAAACAACCTTGCCACTTGCGGCCCCAGGTGAAGCTGGTAGTCCATTCGCTATAACATTTACCAAGGTTTTTTCATCTAATGTTGGGTGTAATAAAGTATCTAAAGAGGCTGGATCTATTCTCATTACCGCTTCTTTTTTTGAAATTAATTTTTCTCTAACCATGTCCACAGCAATTCTAACTGCAGATTTTGAGGTTCTTTTGCCAGATCTTGTTTGTAACATCCATAATTTATTATTCTCAACAGTGAACTCTACATCCTGCATATCCTTGTAATGTTTTTCTAAAACTTTTAGGATTTTGTCTAATTGTTTAAATACTTTTGGCATAGATTCTTCCATAGAAGCTTCTTTTGCCTTTGCATCTTTTCTTGCTTTTTTTGTTATATATTGAGGAGTTCTTGTTCCAGCTACAACGTCTTCTCCTTGTGCATTAATTAAGTATTCTCCATAAACTTCATTAACCCCATCAGATGGATTTCTTGTAAAGACAACTCCAGTTGCGCAATCATCCCCCATATTACCAAATACCATAGACTGAACATTAACTGCAGTTCCCCATTCAGCAGGAATCTGATTTAATTTTCTATAAACTTTTGCTCTATTGCTCTCCCACGATAAAAATACCGCACTAATTGCACCAAGTAATTGATCATGTACATTTTGTGGAAATTCTTTTTTCGTTTGATCTTTAACAACTTTTTTAAAGTCATTTATTAGACCTTCCCAATCATCTGCATCTAAATCTGTATCTAAAAGAACACCTTTGGTTAATTTGTAATTTTCTATTAGCTCTTCAAAATGATAGCCCTCAATTCCCATTACAACATTTCCATACATTTGGATAAATCTTCTATAACTATCTTTCGCAAATCTAATATTAGAAGTTTTATTTGATAGTGCGATTACAGTTTTATCATTCAGACCCAAGTTTAAAATTGTATCCATCATGCCGGGCATAGAAACTCTAGCACCAGATCTAACAGATAATAACAATGGGTTTTTTAAATCACCAAATTTTTTTCCAACTTCTTTTTCAATAGTTTTTAATTCTTTTTTTACAGTACTTACTATTTGTGAATTTAATTTTTTCTTATCTTTATAAAATAATTCACATACTTTAGTTGAGATAGTAAATCCTGGAGGAACGGGTAAACCTATTCTTCCCATTTCAGAAAGGTTGGCACCTTTTCCACCCAAAAAATTTTTAGGGTTTTTAATTTTTTTTGAGTCTTTAGATTTAAAATTTAAAATTAATTTATTCACTATTTGGTCTCAATATTTGAAAAGTTTATGTAATTATCAAAGGTTCTACATAACATTTGCAAAAGTTCCAATCTGTTTTTTTTGATATTTTTGTCTTCATCATTAACTTTTACATTGTCAAAAAAATCAAAAATCACTTTTTTGGCCTCTGCTAAATTCGTTAGCGATTCCATGTAATTTTCATCTTTATTTATATTTGTAAAATATTTCCTTAATTCATTAATCTTTTTTAATAAATTTTTCTCATAATCATTTTTAAAAATACCAGGATCAGTTGTATTTGATAATTCAAGATCGCTATTTTTTAATTCACTTTCTAGTATACTTGATGCTCTTTTATAGCTTGCCATTATATCTTCACCAATTTCATTTTTTATTAAGTTATTTAAAGTTAAAGCTTTTTTATATATTTTATTCATATTGTCTATTCCATATGAGTTTATGCTAGCTTCAGTAATGTCTGGTCTAATTTTCTTTTCTTTCATAAAATATTTTAATCTGTCCATTAAAAACTCTGCTAATTCTTTTTGAGATAAATCATTTGATAGTTCAAAGCCTTGGTCTCTATGTAGAGAGGTTGAGTAGCTAATAAGATCTTTAATTTTAAATTCTTTATTATTATCAATTAATAATTTTATAACTCCTAATGCCGATCTTCTTAGTGCATAAGGGTCTTTTGAACTTGTTGGTTTTTGATCTATTCCAAAGAACCCCACTAAAGTATCAATTTTGTCAGTTAAAGCTAAAGCAATACTAAATGGTTTTTTTGGAGTTTTGCTATCAAGACCTGTTGGCAGATAATGTTCGCTTACTGCTAGTGCTATTTCTTTATCAAAACCTTGCTCCACTGCAAAATATCCACCCATAATTCCTTGAAGCTCTGGAAATTCTCCAACGATATCGGAAATTAAATCTACTTTACAAATTGATACTGATAGTTCGACTTGATCTTTGCTAATTAATAACTCATCAGAGATCATTCCTCCAAGCTTTCTCATTCTTTGAATCTTATCAAAATAAGATCCAAGACCTTTAAAGTAGTTTATAGTTTTTAGTTTTGACACTTGTTTAACTAAATTTTGAGATTTATTTTTTTCCCAAAAGAATTGTGCATCACTTAATCTTGCTTCAACAACTCTTTCATTGCCTAATTTTATATACCCTTTTGTATCTTTATTATTTGCCACTACTAAAAATTCATTGGTGATTTTGTCTTTTTTATCAAAAGTTGGAAAATATTTTTGATGATGTTGCATTGTAATTATTAAAATTTCTTTTGGAATATTCAAAAATTTTTGATCAAATTTACACACTATAATATTTGGCTGTTCCACTATATCTGTAACTTCATCTAAAAGTTTGTTGTTAGGCTCAATAATAAAATTGTTTTTTTTAGATATTTTTTCAATTTCTTTAACAATAAATTCTTTTCTTGGTACTTGGTCTATAATTATGCCTGATTGATTAAAAAAATCTTTATAACTTTTAAAAGTTTTAAATATTTTTTTTTTATCTTCAAATTCTTTATCTGTAAATGTCTTGTTGGAGCATATTAAATGATGAAATTTAAAACCTAAACTTTTATTATCAAAAACAGCTAGAATAGATTTTAATGGTCTCGCCCAGTTAAGACTATAGTTTCCCCACCTCATTGATTTTTTCCATTGTAATTTATCAAGAATTAAAGGCGTATACTCTTCAAGCAAATCAATTGTATTAATCTTATTTGAAGGTTTTTTAAAAAAGTAAAATTCTCCTTTTTCTATCTTTTTTTTAATTAAGTCTTTTTTATCTATTTGATTTGATCTTAAAAAACCCTCTACTGCTTTTTCTGGAGCGTTAATATTTGGCCCTTTTATTTCTTCAGCTTTTTGTATTATTTTTTTAGATAAACCCTCAAATAAAATTACAAGACGATTTGGTGTTGAAAAAGATGAGCTTTTCTTAAATGAAATCTGTTTTTCTTCAAATAACTTTTGAAAGCTTTCTAATAAAGTTTTACGTGAATTTCGCTGTAAACCAGCTGGTATCTCTTCACTAAACAGTTCTAAAAAAAATTCTGACATTAATCTGTTTGACTACTCAACCAACTTTCAGCAACTGCTTTTGTAATATCTCTAATACGTCCTATGTATCCTGCTCTTTGAGCAACACTTATAACACCTCTTGCGTCCAAAATATTAAATACATGGCTTGCTTTTAAACACTGATCATATGCTGGTAGTGAAATTTTTTTATCCACTAATGATTTAGCTTCAAGTTCAAGCATATCAAACATTTTAAATAGATTGTCTGTATTAGCATGTTCAAAATTATATGCAGAAAACTCTTTTTCAGCTTGAAGAAATACATCTCCATATTTTATATCTTCATCATTCCATAGTAGATCATAAACGTTTTTCTTTTGTTGAGTGAACATACAAATTCTTTCAAGACCATAAGTAATTTCAACTGAAACTGGCTTACATTCAATTCCTGCCATTTGTTGAAAGTATGTAAATTGAGTAATTTCCATTCCATCGCACCAAACTTCCCAACCAAGTCCTGCAGCACCTAAAGTTGGGCTTTCCCAATCATCTTCAACAAATCTAATGTCATGCTCTTTATGATTAATACCAATTACAGCCAAGCTATTTAAATAAAGTTTTTTGATATTGTCGGGTGAAGGTTTTATTAAAACTTGAAATTGATAATAATGCTGTAATCTATTTGGGTTTTCTCCATACCTTCCATCCGTAGGTCTTCTTGAAGGTTGGACATAGGCTGCCTTCCACGGTTTAGGGCCCAATGATCTTAAGGTTGTGGCGGGATGAAAAGTTCCAGCTCCAACTTCCATATCATATGGCTGCAGAATAACACAACCCTGTTTACCCCAATATTTTTGAAGATTCAAAATAGTATCTTGAAATGATTGAAATTTAGGTTTTGTAATTTTTTCTTTAGAAGCCATATCTTTGCCAGATAGATCTTTCTTCTAAAATATTAGCCAGTTGATCCATTTGATTACTAGAAGATGAAAGCTTTTTACTTAACCAACCTTTAGATTTTTCGAATTTTTTAATAACAACATCTTCACCAAATTTTTCTTTCAAAACTTCATTTGCATTACCTAATCCATCTACTAGTCCCAACTCTTTAGCTTTGCTTCCTGCCCAAAACTCACCAGAAAATAATTCAATTTCATTTTTGTTAAGCTTAGAACCTCTACTTTCTTCTACTACTTGAATAAAATCTTTATGAAGATCTAATTGAATGCTTTTAAGTCTTTCAATATCCTCTGATTTTTCTTCTTGGAATGGATCCAGTGAACTTTTATTTTTTCCAGCTGTATGCACTCTTCTTTCAACGCCAATTTTTTTTATTAACTCTGTAAATCCAAAAGATGAGTAGATAACTCCTATAGAACCAATAATTGAGCTAGAATTTGCATATATTTCATCACCCGCACAAGCTATTAAATATCCACCAGAGGCAGCAACATCTTCAGCAAATACTATGACTTTCATTTTATTTTTTTTGGCTTGAGCTCTAATAAATTTATAAATTAAGTGAGATTGTACAGGCGATCCACCGGGTGAATTTATAGTAATTGCTACTGCTTTTGCCTTTTTTAAAGAAAAAGCTTTTTCTATGACCTCCTCTTGTCCTGCAAAATCTATACCTTGTTTAAACTTTCCAGCATTGCCTATCACGCCATTTAGCTTGATATGGGCTATTATTTTTTTCTTTTTGAAAAAAGAGAACATTGTTAATCCTTATAGAATTTTTGATATAATATAAAGCCTACTTATAGTTGAAGTTTTAGGTGCGTCAATTGATAAGTAATAAATATAACATAATTATACTAACTTAATTTTTATGGGAACAGTAGTTCAGCTTAGAAACCAAATAAATAATTCTTATTTCCAACTAAAGGATTCAGTAGATGAAAAATTATTTTTAGTTGAGGAAAAGATTAAATCAAAACTTTTGAGTGAGGTTGATTTAGTTCAAAAAATGACTGACTACCACATAGAAACCGGTGGCAAAAGATTAAGAGCCCTATTAACACTTGGATCTGCTAAATTATGTGGATATTCAAAAGGCGGACGGGATATCAATTTGGCAGCGTGTGTAGAAATGATACACGGCGCAACCTTAATGCATGATGATGTCATTGATCTTGGGAATATAAGAAGAGGAAAAAAAACATTAAACTCAATTTGGGGAAATCACTCCTCTGTATTAGTTGGAGATTATCTTCTAAGTAGATGTTTTGAAATGATGGTAGATGATGGAAATTTAGAAGTTTTAAAACTTTTATCTTCAACATCATCAAAGATCGCTCAAGGAGAAGTGTTACAACTACAGCATAAAGGTGAAGTTGACATGTTAGAAGAAACTTATTTTAAAATTATAACAGCTAAAACAGCTGAACTTTTTTCTGCAGCGACAAAAGTTGGAGCTATTTTATCTAATAAAGAAATAAAAGAAAAAGAAGCACTTGAGTTTTATGGAAAAAACTTAGGTTTAACATTTCAAATTGCTGACGATACTTTGGATTATAATTCTGACCTAAAAGTTTTTGGAAAAAAGATTGGTAAAGATTTCTTTGAAGGTAAAATTACCTTACCTGTAATTTTATTATTTCAAAATACAACTTCTATAGAAAAAGAAAAATTAAAAGATATTTTTAAACAAGATGCTAGGTCAGATGAAGATCTAAATTTTACTTTAATGCTTATTAAAAAATATAATATAATTAAAGAATGTTACAAAAAAGCTGAACACTTCATTAATCTTGCGTCAAATTCTTTAACAGTATTCAAAGATAGTGATGAGAAAAAAATTTTAGAAAATCTTACTTCCTTTAGTCTAGAAAGAAACTTCTAAGGGCTCAATAAAGACTTGGTCCAATTACCCGCTTCATTTTTAATATATTTAAGTCTCTCATGAATTCTATTATCCCCATCTAACCAAAACTCTATACTTGTAGGTATTAAATTCCAGCCTGACCAATGATCAGGTCTTGGAACTTCATTTTGATTATCATATTTTTTCTTATATTCTTCTATTGAATTTAAAAGTTCATCTCTATTATTTAAAATAGAGCTCTGTTTAGAGGCCCATGCACCAATCCTACTTTCGTAACCTCTAGTATCGTAATACTCATCAGCAACTTCGTTTGAAACTTGTTTCACTGTCCCATTAATTCGTACTTGTCTTAAGAGGCTTTTCCAATGAAAACACATTGCTGCTTTTGGGTTCTTCTTTAATTCATTTCCTTTTTGACTATTTAAATTGGTATAAAAAACAAATCCATCTTTATTAAAGTCCTTTAATAAAACCATCCTGATTGATGGAGAGTTATTATGATCGGAAGTTCCTAGCGCTACTGCATTTGGATCGTTTGGTTCTGTCTTTTTTGCTTCATTCATCCAAACTTCAAATAAGTCTATTGGATCATTCTTATCTAAAAAGCAGTTATTAAGGCCCAATGAGTTTTTTTGATTCATAATTTTAACAAAATAATCTATATAATATAGATAATGTCATTTAATACTTTTGGAAAGCAATTTCGTTTCACAACATGGGGAGAATCTCATGGTCCTGCTATAGGGTGTGTTGTTGATGGCTGCCCACCCAATATAAACCTAAAAGAACAAGATATTCAGGTAGAGCTTAACAAAAGAAAACCTGGACAGTCAAAATTTACCACGCAGAGAAAAGAAGACGACAAGGTTCAAATTTTATCAGGAGTGTTTGAAGGTAAAACAACTGGAACACCCATTTCTTTAATCATTTATAATCAAGACATGCGGTCAAAAGATTATGAAAATATCAAAGACAAATTTAGACCAGGACATGCTGATTTTACCTATTTTAAAAAATATGGAATAAGAGATTATCGTGGGGGTGGCAGATCTTCTGCAAGAGAAACAGCTTCAAGAGTTGCAGCAGGTGCAATTGCGAAAAAAGTTTTAGAAAACAAATTAGGTAAAAAATTTAAAGTGGTTGGTGCTGTTACTCAATTAGGAATATTAGGATGCGATACCACTAAATGGAGTGATTTAACAATTAATAAAAATCCATTTTTTTGCCCAGATAAAAACATGGTCAAACTTTGGGAAAAATATTTGTTAGATATAAGAAAATCAGGATCCTCTTGTGGTGCAGTGATTGAAGTAAGAGCCAAAGGTATTCCTGTTGGCTTAGGCGCTCCTATTTATTCTAAACTAGATATGGATATTGCTTCTGCAATGATGAGTATCAATGCTGTTAAAGGTGTTAATATTGGCTCAGGAATGAATTCTGCACAATTAAGTGGTGAACAAAACTCAGATGAAATTTCACAAAAAGGTAAAAAATTAAAATTTAATTCTAATAATGCAGGTGGAATTCTTGGTGGAATTTCAACAGGACAAGAAATTATTGTTTCATTTGCTGTTAAACCAACCTCTTCTATTTTAACAACTAGAAAAACTATAGATAAATTTGGAAAAAATACCACTATCTCAGTTAAAGGTAGGCATGACCCTTGTGTTGGAATACGTGCGGTACCCGTTGGTGAGGCAATGATGAATTGTGTTCTATTAGATCATTACTTAATGAACAAAGCTCAGTGCAGCTAATATTTTAAATTTAATTTTTAACTACTTTAATCGACTCTTTTGTAAATAAGATATCTAGTATTTTTTTTGAAATTTGAGACGCATTAAGGCCGGCAGTATCGTACATTTTTTTAGGATTATCTTGTTCTATAAAAGTGTCAGGTAATGTCATAGATCTAAATTTCAAACCTTTATCAAATATGCCTTTTTCTGATAATAAATTTTCAACATGAGAGCCAAAACCTCCTATAGATCCCTCTTCTACAGTAATCATTACCTCATGTTCTCTGGCACACTTTAAAATAAGCTCTTGATCCAAAGGTTTAACAAATCGTGCATCAACTATTGTTGAGTTAATTCCTTTATTTTTTAATTCTTCAGCTGCAATTTTACATTCTTCCAATCTAGTTCCTATACTCAAAATGCAAACTTGTTTTCCCTCTTGAATAACCCTTCCTTTTCCTATTTCTATTTTCTCATCTATAGATGGTAATTCCAATCCAACTCCAGTTCCTCTTGGGTATCTAATAGCGCTGGGTTTGTCGTTAATATCCATCGAAGTATTAATCATTTTAACTAGCTCAGACTCATCACTAGGTGCCATAACTATAAAATTAGGAAGTGTAGAAAGATAAGTAATATCGAATGAGCCAGCATGAGTTGATCCATCAGCACCTACCAAGCCTGCTCTATCAATTATGAACCTGACGGGTAAGCTCTGGATGGCCACATCATGAATCACTTGGTCGTATGCTCTTTGTAGAAAAGTCGAATAAATTGCCACATAGGGCTTATAACCTTCGGTTGCTAATCCTGCAGCAAAAGTAACTCCATGCTGCTCAGCAATCCCAACATCAAACATTCTTTTTGGAAACTCTTTAGCAAAAATATCCATTCCCGTTCCACCTGGCATTGCAGCTGTAACACCTACAATTTTACTATCTCTTTCAGCATGTTTAACCAAAGTATTTGCAAAAACTTTTGTATAGGCTGGTAGATTAGTTTCACTTTTTACCTGTTCTCCAGTTATAACATCAAATTTTGATACACCGTGATAATGATCGGTTGCTTTTTCAGCATATGAATAACCTTTTCCCTTTTTAGTTTTAATATGAATCATAATCGGACCTTGGTGTTTTGTATCTCTTGCGTTTTTTAAAATTGGTAGAAGAGTTGTCAAGTCGTGTCCATCAATTGGCCCAACATAATAAAATCCTAAAGAATTAAAAAGAGTGCCACCCGTTACGGCTGAACGTAAAAAATCTTCAGCTTTTCCAGCATTTGCACTAAATCTTTTAGAAAAAGCTGCAGTAATTAATTTAAATGTTTCTCTTAAATTAAAATAAATTTTTCCTGTTAAAAGTTTTGCTAAATAAGTTCTCATAGCCCCTACTGGTTTTGCAATAGACATATCGTTATCATTTAAAATAACAATTATTTTTGTTTTTGAAGCGCCCGCATTATTCATGGCTTCATAGGCCATACCCGCACTAATTGCTCCATCTCCAATAACGGCAATTACATTGTTTGATTTATTGGATAGCTTATTTGCTTCAGCTATTCCTAATGCCGAAGATATAGATGTTGAGCTATGTGCGGCACCAAAAGGATCATATTCACTTTCAGATCTTTTAGTAAATCCAGATAGACCATTACCCTGTCTTAAAGTCTTAATTTTAGATTTCCTTCCTGTTAGAATTTTGTGAGGATAAGTTTGATGACCCACATCCCAAATTAGCTTGTCATTGGGAGTATCAAATATGTAATGCAAGGCAACAGTTAGCTCAACAACTCCCAGACCTGCTCCTAAATGCCCACCTGTTTCAGAAACAGCATTAATCATTTCTGTTCTAACTTCATTAGATAGTTCTTGAAGATTATTTTCAGATAATTTTCTTAAATCAGAAGGGAAATTAATATTTTTTAAAAATTTATATTCTTGAGTCATTTATTTCTTGTCAAAATATAATCTAAAGTTTCATTTAAATTAATAGAATTTGAGCTATATTTCTTTAAATCTTTAATTATTTTAAATTTGATTTTATCACTATACTTAATAACATTTTGATATCCTAGTAAACTGATTAAAGTGGCTTTACCTTTTTTCTTATCTTTTCCAGTTATTTTTCCTGCAATTTTAGGAGAGCCTTTAAAATCGATAAGATCATCTGCTATTTGAAATAAAAGACCGATATTCGCACCAATATTTTCAAAAATTTTTATGTCTTTATTTTTTTTCTTTTTAATAATAGCCGGTACAGCACAGCAAAAACTGAATAACTTTCCTGTTTTTTTTATTTCCATGTCTATAATTTTATTTTTTGAGATCTTTTTCCTTTCAAAACTTAGATCTAAATATTGACCCCCAGCAATTCCTAAATGCCCAGAGGACTGAGATAATTTCTGAACTAGGTCTACCTTAGTTTTTTCATTAATCTTTAAGCTTGAATTAGTTAAAATTTCAAAAGCCATTGTTAAAAGTGAGTTTCCTGCAAGCACTGCTGTGGACTCTCCAAATTTAATATGAGTAGAGAGCTTTCCTCTTCTCAACTTGTCATTATCCATACAGGGTAAGTCATCATGAATGAGTGAATAAGCATGAATGCACTCTACCGCAGCACCTATGGCAATTAATGTTTTATATTCAATTTTAAATATAGCTCCTATATCTAATAAAATTTTTGATCTAATTTTTTTCCCACCTGGAAATAAGCCATACTCCATGGCTGTGACTAATTCTGTTCTTTTCTGTTCCTTAATAAATTTTTTTAAAAATAAATTGGTATCTTTTGCTATTCTAACAAGTTTATTTATCATTTTTCTTTGAGGTTATATTGTTAATTTTTTTCTTTGTTTCTTCATTAATTATTTTTGTGGTCTTATGAAATTTTTTTTCAATAATATTATTTAATTTCAATAACTCTTGATAAGAATCTATTGAGTTCTGAAGATTTTTTTCTGCTTCTAAAGATTCAATAATATTATTTGCTTCTTTTGTTAACTCTTCAAGAGATTGTGAGCTATTATCAGGTGGTAAATTTTTATCTTTCATATAATAGTAATTATTAATACATGAAATCTAATCAATCAAATATCAAAAAAGCAAAAAAATACCTTAATAAAAATTACTGTATAGGCGTCCCAACTGAAACTGTTTATGGCTTAGCAGCTAATGCCTACATGGATTCGGCAGTAAAAAAGATTTTTAATTTAAAAAAAAGGCCTAAAAATAACCCTCTAATTGTTCATTATCACGATATCGATTCTCTACAAAGAGATTGTTTAATAAATGACAATTTCATCAAACTTTATAAAAAATTTTCTCCTGGTCCGATAACATACGTATTGAAACTAAAGAAAGATTCTAAAATTTCTAAATATGTTACCAATAATCAAAAAAGCTTAGCGGTAAGATTTCCAAAACACACTCTATTTAAAAATTTACTAAAACAATTAGATTATCCACTAGCAGCACCTAGTGCTAATATCTCTACAAAAGTAAGTGCGGTTAAAATAAAGGATGTTAAAGAAGAATTTGGTAATAAAATTAAATATATTTTAGATGGTGGCGTGTGTGCAATTGGCATCGAATCCACTATTATTAACCTTATAGATAAGCCCACTATATTAAGATTGGGTGGTCTGGATATTTCAAAAATCCAAAAAACTTTAGGATTTAAATTAAATATAGCCATTAACTCTAATAAGAAAATTGCACCAGGCCAATCTCTTCTACACTATTCTCCAGGTATACCTCTGAGAATGAATATAATTAAGCCAAAAAATAATGAAGCATTTATAATAATTAAAAAAAGAAAAACTAAATTAAAAAATTATTTTTATTTAACCACTAAAAATAACTTAGATGAAGCTGCAAAAAACCTGTACTCTTGTTTAAGAAAAATAAAAAATAAAGGGTACAAATCAATCGCTGTAGAAAAAATTTCTAATAAAGGGTTAGGGAAAGCTATAAATGATAGATTGCAGAGGGCTTCTAGGTATTAAATACTTAACTTAGTTATGGTGCGCCACATAGGAGTCGAACCTATAACCCCCAGATTCGAAATCTGGTGCTCTATCCAGTTGAGCTAGCAGCGCATATAGTATTAATATTACATTTTATGGAAAAAAACATTAATTTAATAGTTGAGACAGATGAGAATAATCTTAGACTTGATGTATTCGTCAACAAAAGAGAGAAGATGATTAGCAGAACTAGAATTAAAAATCTAATTCTAAAAGAAAAATTAAAGTTAAATAATATAATTGTTAATAGTCCCTCAAAAAAAATAAGTACTGGTGATAAAGTAGATCTTCAAATTCCAGAACCAAAAGAAGCTTCATTAAAACCTTATGATTTTAAATTGGTAATTGTCTATGAAGATGAAGACTTATTAGTAATTGACAAACCAGCTGGAATAATCATGCATCCAGGAGCTGGTAATTATGATGAAACAATTGTTAATGCTTTAATGCATTATAATAAAGATTCATTATCTACAATTGGAGATGAGTTAAGACCTGGTATTGTGCATAGAATAGACAAAGATACTTCTGGATTAATAGTTATAGCTAAAAATAATATAACCCATGAAAATTTATCACACCAATTTAGTGAGCATACAATTACAAGAGTTTATCAACTTTTAATTTGGGGAAAACTTAGACCTTCCTCAGGAAAGATTGATACTTTCATAACTAGAAGTTCAAAAAATAGACAAATGATGGAGGTTAGTAGCTCCAAAGGTAAAAGGGCAATAACTAATTATAAAACTATAGAAATTTTTGAAAATGATAAAACACCCACACTAAGTTTGGTCGAATGTAGATTAGAAACAGGAAGAACACATCAGATAAGAGTTCACATGACACATATGGGCAATAGCATTATGGGTGATGGTAAATATAAAAAGAAATACAAAAAACTTAAAAATATCGATACTAGTTTAGAAAACTTAATTTATAAATTAGATAGACAATTTCTTCACGCCCAAACACTGGGTTTTATTCATCCCAAAACTAATGAAGAGATGACTTTTACCTCAATTTTGCCACAAGAACTTGAAAATATTTTAGAATTACTTAGAAATACTAGTAAATAAAGTCTTGAAATATTACTATAGTTAATTAAATAAATACAACTTATGAGCGCTAAAATGAACAGTAATCTTCCTGCACTTTCAAATGAGGGTGGTCTATCCGCTTATCTTGAGCAAATTAAAAAGTTTCCTATGTTGGCGGCGGAAGAAGAATATATGCTAGCAAAGAATTGGAAAACAACTGGAAATGTTAAAGCTGCCGAAAAACTTGTAACCAGTCATCTTAGACTTGTTGCTAAAATTGCGATGGGTTATAGGGGATATGGCCTTCCAGTTAATGAAATGATTTCAGAAGGAAACGTAGGCTTAATGCAAGCAGTAAAAAAATTTGAACCTGAAAAAGGATTTAGATTAGCAACCTATGCAATGTGGTGGATTAGAGCTTCTATTCAAGAGTATATATTAAGATCTTGGAGTTTAGTTAAAATAGGAACAACAACTGCACAAAAAAAATTATTTTTTAATTTAAAAAAGATTAAAAATCAAATTGCTCCTCAGTCTGAAGGAGATTTAAGACCTGAGCATGTAAATGAAATAGCTAATAAATTAGATGTTAGTGAACATGAAGTTGTTTCAATGAATAGAAGACTATCTGGTAAAGAATTTTCTTTAAATGCTCAAGTTGGTGAAGATGGTGATGAGTGGCAAGATTGGTTAGTTGATAAAGAACTAGATCATGATCTTAAATTTGCACATCAAGAAGAGATGGGACAAAGACAAAGCTTATTAAAAGATTCTATAAAAATTCTTAATGAAAGAGAAAGAGAGATTCTATACTCAAGGAGATTAAATGATGAGCCTACAACACTTGAGGATTTAAGTAAAAAATATAAAATTAGTAGAGAAAGAGTTAGACAAATAGAAAACAAAGCATTTGAAAAACTTCAAAAACACATGTTATTATCTGCTAAATCTAAAAATTTACTTCCCGTAAACTAAACCTCAAAAGGGTTTTCTAAGAGAATAGTGTCCTCTCGTTCAGGACTTGTCGAAATACTTGAAACCTTTGTGCCTACAAATTTTTCTAAGGCATATATATAGTTTTTTGCATTTTCAGGTAAATCCTTAATATTTTTGATCCCCTGAGTAGAGCTTTTCCAGCCAGGAAAATTTTTATAAATTGGCTTTATCTTTAACTGATCTTCAACTGCTGCAGGAAGATAATCCATTTTTTTCCCATCCAATTCATATTCAATACACATTTTAATTTCATCAAGTTCATCTAAAACATCTAATTTGGTTAATGCAATTCCATCTATTCCGGAAATTTTAATTGTTTGTCTGACTAAAACTCCATCAAACCAACCACATCTTCTTTTTCTACTTGTCACTGTTCCAAATTCTTTTCCTCTTGAGCCTAGTAACTCTCCTGTCTCATCAGTTAATTCAGTAGGAAAAGGACCTTCTCCAACTCTAGTTGTATAGGCTTTAGTTATCCCAAGTACATAGTGAATAGAATTTGGTCCACATCCAGTTCCTGTGGCAGCAGCAGATGCAACGGTATTGGACGATGTCACAAAAGGATATGTACCATGATCAACATCTAATAAAATTCCTTGCGCACCCTCAAACAGTATTCTTTTTTTTTGTTTTTTAAATTCATCAATTCTAAGCCATACTGGTTGAGAAAACTTTAATATTTCTGGGGCAATTTTTAACAGATCTTCTTTTAATTTATCTTTTTCAAAAATTTTTTTACCTAATCCTTTTCTAATTGCATTATGGTGAAGAAGTACAGTTTCAAGTCTATGATCAAGGTTTGTTTCAGATCTTAAATCCATAACTCGGATAGAGCGTCTTCCAACTTTATCTTCATAAGCAGGTCCAATTCCACGTCTTGTAGTTCCAATCTTTCCTTTACCTGCCGCATCTTCTCTTATTTCGTCCATTTCTCTGTGAAATGGTAAAATAAGATTGGCAGATTCTGAAATAATAAAATTATCCACATTTACTTCAACACCTTTAGATTTAATTTCTTCAATTTCTTCTAATAGAGCCCAAGGATCAACCACAACCCCATTACCAATAATGGATATTTTATTTTTTCTAACAATTCCAGATGGGAGTAGTCTTAGTTTATAAGTAACACCATCGATAACTAATGTGTGTCCAGCGTTATGACCACCTTGAAAACGAATAACAACATCTGCCTGATCTGATAACCAATCGACTATCTTTCCTTTTCCTTCGTCTCCCCACTGTGATCCAACAACAACTACATTTTTCATTATCTAAATTTTTTATTTATAACTATTGAACTTAAGTGATTTATAGGACCATGGCCTTTACCATAATTAAGGTTTGATCTTATGGAATTATTTACATACTTTGTGGCTAGCTCACAAGATTTCTTTAAGGTTTTTCCACATGCAAAAAAAGTAGAAATGGCAGATGACAGTGTACAACCAGTTCCATGTGTATTACTGGTTGTAATTCTTCTATTTTTTATGATCATAATTTCTTTTTTATTAACAAAGATATCATGCACTAATTTGGAGTCTAGATGACCACCTTTTATAAAAACATTTTTTGCTCCTAAGTTAATCAAGATACTTGCCGCAAAGATCATATCTTCTTTAGTTATTATTTTAGTGTTAGTTAATATTTCGGCTTCTGGAATATTTGGTGTTATCAAACTAACTTTTTTAATTAATTCATTTTTTAATAGCTCTACTGCTTTGTCATCTATTAGCTTTGCTCCACCCTTAGCAATCATAACAGGATCCAAGATTATTTTCTTAACTTTAATAAAGTCTAATGAACGAATTACAGATTTTATCACCTGAGTAGAATGCAGCATTCCAATTTTTATTGCATCGGGTTTAATATCTTTTGAAGTAAATTCTATTTGATCAGAAATTTTTTTTGGTTCAATAGATACTATCGATTTGACACCCGTTGTATTTTGAATTGTTACAGCAGTTATTGCAGTCATTGCATATGAACCTAATGCAGTCACAGTTTTAATGTCTGCTTGAATGCCCGCACCTCCAGATGAATCTGATCCTGCAATGATTAATATTTTAGATCTTGGTTTCAATTTATTTAATCTTTTTTAATATAATATTTAAACACTTTTGAAGTAATTTACCATTTTCACTTTCGCCCATTACTCTAATTTTAGATTCTGTTCCAGATGCTCTAACTAATATTCTTCCTTGTCCTTTCATTAATTTTTCAGCAGTTTTAATAGAATTTTTTATGTCGATATTGTTAATTATACTCTTATCTTTTACTTCAATATTTTCTAAAACTTGTGGAGTTTTTTTAAAAGTACTAAAAAAATTACTAGCTTTTTTTCCTTTTCTTAAAGAAAACAAAACTTCTAACGCAACTAACAAACCATCTCCTGTAGTTGCAAATTTACCCAAAATAATATGTCCTGATTGCTCACCACCTAAGTTAAAATTATTTTTTTGCATCTTTTCTTTTACATATCGATCACCAACATTTGCTCTTATGAATTTTATTTGTTGTGATTTAAAAAAATTTTCTAATCCGTAGTTCGACATTAATGTACCAACAACGCCACCTCTCAACATTTTTTTTCTTCTCCATCTAATTGCTAGTGCTGCAATTATTTGATCACCATCAATTATACTTCCTTTTTCGTCACACATAATGATTCTGTCAGCATCACCATCAAGAGAAATTCCTATGTGTGCTTTATATTTTTTGACTGCTAGTTTAATTTTGTTTGGAAAGGTTGATCCACAGTTTTGGTTAATATTTAAACCATTAGGTTTTATTCCAATGGCAATTACTTTGGCACCTAAAGATTTAAGTAATTCTGGTCCAGCCTTGTATCCAGCACCATTTGCACAATCAACAACTATTCTTAAGCCTCTAAGGTTAAAATCCTTAGGAAAATTTTTTTTTAATATCTTAATATAATCTTTATTTCCACTTTCTAATCTTTTGACTCGTCCTAATTCTTTTGGCCTTGATAAGTTATTTTCGACTTTTTTGTCAATTAAACTTTCTATTTTTTTTTCTATTTTATCAGAAAGTTTTAATCCATCAGGACCAAATAACTTTAGTCCATTATCATAATATGGATTATGAGATGCAGTAATCATAATGCCCATATTTGCTTTCATTGATTTTGTTAGCATTGCCAGACCATTTGTTGGTAGAGGTCCCATTGTGTAAACGTGCATTCCAGCTGAGGTAAGTCCTGAAACTAAAGCCGGTTCTAAAGTATAACCAGATAATCTGGTGTCTTTGGCAATTATCGCAATTTGTTTGTTTTTTTTTTGAGTCTTGAAATACGTTCCTGATGCTAAACCAAATTTAAAAAACATATCTCCATTAATGTTTTTGCTATTTACAAGGCCTCTTATTCCATCGGTTCCAAAATATTTTTTTGTCATTAACTTTTTATCAATTCTTTAAATACCTTAATACTTTGTTTTAATTCATTCACATCATGAATTCTTAAAATTTGAACACCTTGCATCATTGAATATAATGACGAAGCAATTGTTCCTCCCAGTCTTTCCCTAGTATCATTTTTTCCAGATAAATCTTTTATAAATTTTTTTCTAGAAAGTCCAAGTAGTATAGGAAAACCTAGCGTATGAAAAATAGAAATACCCCTAATTAAATTCATATTATGTTTCAAATTTTTTCCAAAACCAATACCTGGATCAATTATAATATTGTTATGTTTTATCCCTTTAGATCTTATAAATTTTATTTTTTGCTCAAAAAAATCATATATGTCTAACAATTCATTTTTATATTTTGGATTGTTTTGCATATTTTCTGGGATTCCCTGTGAATGTTGGATTACAAAAGGAGATTTATTTTTTCTTAATACATCAATTGTTTTAGGGTCATAACTTAATCCTGAAACATCATTAATTAGTTTAATTCCTATCTTAACTCCTTTGCTCATTATGTCTGCTTTTCGTGTATCAACTGATAATGGAATTTTTTTACCTACCTTTCTTATAATTTTTTCAATTCTGCTCCATTCTTCTTTTTCACTTATTGATTTAGATCCTGGTCTTGTAGATTCTCCACCTACATCAACTATATCTGCGCCAAATTCAAATAAATTGAATGCATGTTTTAACCCTAGTTTTTTTTTATTAAATTTACCACCATCAGAAAAACTATCTGGTGTTAGGTTAAGTACTCCCATTATATTTGGAATTTTTTTAAAATTTAAATTTGAAAAATTATTATTTTTTTTGATAATGATTTTAAGGTCTTGATTAATTTTTTCTCTTTGTGTTTTAGGTAATTTTTTTATATCCTTAAGATCAATTATCTTTTTTGAATCTCGTGCGATAATTTCTACCTGGCTAAATGAAAGTTCTTTATTACCATTTAATGGAAGGTTATTTTTTTTTTTTACTAACTTTATTGAGGATTTGCCATAAGCAAAATTACACACTCTTGTGTAATACTTTTTCATTTTTTTTAATGAACAATTTTTGGCTTAAGACCCATTGAGCTTAAAGCTGAACCTTTATCTTCATCCTCAACTTTTAAATCTTCTTTATTGCTTGGGTATATATTTTTATTTATTAAATTTTCAATCTCATCACCTGAAAGAGTTTCATAAGTTAAAAGAGCTTTTGCCAACTTATGTAAGTCCTCAATTTTTTCGGTTAAAACTGTTCTTGCTCTTTCGTAACCTTTATCTACAATTTTTCTAATTTCTGAGTCTACTTTTTTTGAAGTTTCTTCAGACATATTTTGAGTTCTTGCAACAGATCTACCCAAAAATACCTCTTCTTCATTCGAACCATAAGCAACTGGTCCCAACTCTTTACTAAGGCCTGCTTGCATTACCATGGCTCTTGCTCTTTGTGTCGCTTGTTCAATATCACTAGATGCACCAGTTGTAACTTTATCTTCACCAAATATGATCTCTTCCGCTACTCTTCCACCCATAGCTATAGCTAATTGAGCATGAAGCTGTTCTCTTGTTTGAGATATTTGATCTCTCTCAGGTAGCTGCATAACCATCCCTAGGGCTCGACCTCTTGGAATAATTGTTGCTTTATGAATTGGGTGCGCAGCACTCTCATTAATAGTTACTATTGCATGACCTGCCTCGTGGTAAGCAGTTAAAGTTTTTTCTTCCTCAGTCATAACCATGGATCTTCTTTCTGAACCCATCATTACTTTATCTCTAGCTTCTTCAAATTCAGGTAGGGTTACTATTCTTTTATTTTTTCTTGCAGCAAGTAATGCTGCTTCATTAACTATATTTGCTAAATCTGCTCCTGAAAAACCTGGAGTTCCTCTAGCTACAGTTCTTAAATTTACATCTGGTGCCATTTTTATTTTTTTAACATGCACCTTAAGTATTTTTTCTCTTCCAATTATATCTGGAAGTCCGACTACTACTTGTCTGTCAAATCTGCCTGGTCTCAATAAAGCTGGATCTAATACATCAGGTCTATTTGTGGCTGCAATAATTATTACCCCTTCGTTGGTTTCAAAACCATCCATTTCAACTAATAATTGGTTTAAAGTTTGTTCTCTTTCATCATTACCTCCTCCAAGACCGGCGCCCCTACTTCTTCCAACAGCGTCTATCTCGTCTATAAAAATAATACAGGGTGAATTTTTTTTACCTTGTTCAAACATATCTCTAACTCTTGATGCTCCAACGCCCACAAACATTTCAACAAAATCTGATCCTGATATAGTAAAGAACGGAACATCCGCCTCTCCGGCTATAGCTCTAGCAAGCAAAGTTTTACCTGTTCCTGGTTGACCAACTAACAAACAGCCTCTTGGTATTTTTCCACCAAGTCTACTAAATTTTTTAGGGTCTTTTAAAAATTGAACAACCTCTTCCACTTCTTCTTTTGCTTCTTCTATTCCAGCAACATCATCAAATGTTACTTTTCCTTTTAATTCATTCATCAATTTAGCTTTAGATTTACCAAAGCCCATAGCTCCACCTTTGCCACCTTGCATTTGTCTCATGAAGAAAATCCAAACAGCAATTAGTAGTAACATTGGAAACCATGATAATAGCACTCCAAATAAAGATGGCATTTTATCCTCTAAAGGGGCTGCTGAAATGCTTACACCTTTACTGGATAATTTTTCGATTAAGTTTGGATAATTTGGAGAGTATGTAGAAAAAGAATTTCCGTTAGCAAGAAGTCCTCTTATATTATTTCCTTGTATATCTACTTTTACAACTCCGCCGTTATCAACTTCAGTTAAAAACTCTGAGAATATTATTGAATTACTTTTACCGACATTAGCTTGTGGATTTTTAAACATATTATAAAGACCAATTGTTAAAAAGACAATTACAGCCCACATTGCTAAGTTTTTCATATTCATAGATATAAGATAATAATTATTACAAATTAAACAAGTGTCAAATTGTTACAAAATTTAGACTTTATGTGAGCTTTCTTGAGATATTAATATAGTTTCATTAATTCTTTCAATAAAACAACCCCCTAAAGTAACCTTAGTAAAAGATTTTTTATTAATTCCTTTAATCAATTCATTAATACTTTTTCCCCTAACAGGATAATATTTCCCCCCAAGCTTTTGAATTAATTTTGTTAATGACCTAAAAATTATTTCATGCGACTGATCAAAAAAATTATAACTCAAAATGTAAGTATTTTTTCTTTTTAAAAAAACTACATTTTTTTTTAAATTTTTATCTACATAAAATTTAATTGATTTATCTGAGTCTTTTAAATTATTAATAGTTAACTTAAGTTTTTTTATATCTAAACCTTCTTTTTCAAGCGAATACAGTAAGTTTCTAATTCTAGTTCTTTTATAATCTTCGTTTATATTTGATGGGTCTTTAACAAAAAAACTGAACACTTCATTAGAAATATAAAGTAAATCTTTTTTTTCTAAATTTAGTAATGGTCTTATGATATTTAAATTTTGGTCTCTATATTTTGTATTTTTACTAAATGAAATTAATCCATTTAATCCACTACCTCTAGCTATTCTAATTAAGAAGTTTTCAAATAAATCATTTAGGTGGTGCCCTAATAATAAATATTTAATATTATTTTTTTTACACTCATTTGCTAATAAAGAATATCTCTTATCTCTAGCTGTAGCTTGAATATTTTTTGAAGGTTTTTTTCCATTCCAATTTAAAATTGTACATTGAATATCAATTTTTTTTAAAATTTTTTTTACCGTTTCCGCTTCCAATGTAGCTTCTTTCCGGAGCATGTGATTAACTAAGTAATATTTAACTTTTATTTTATTTTTTAATGAATAGCATTTAGTTAAGTAAGCTAATGCCAAACTATCTGGTCCCCCTGAAACAGCTACTGCTAAATCTTCTTTGATTTTTAATGAAGATGAAAATTCATTATAAATTTTAGATATTTTTTTTTGATTTAGCTGGCTAAGAATTTTTTTATGTTTTTTGCTTTGAGCACTCAAATTTTTTAGATTCATACTTTGCTTTTTGAAGCACAGATTGATTGGCTTTAGGGTACTGTTTTTCAACTCCCACAATCATTTTACAACCTTGCTCTTTCTCTCCTATCTGAACCATTGATACACCAAGTTTTAATAAATTTATAGGAGCCTTCTCACCTTTTGGATATTTTTGATATCCCTCAAGATAAGCAGTGGCCGCATCAGTATAAAGTTGTCTAATTCTAAACGTTTCAGCATACCAATACTGAGCGTTACCAGCCAGTTCGTGTTCTGAATTGGTTATTACAAATTCTCTAAAAGCTCTCTCTGCTGTACTGTAATCACCCACTTTCAAAAAACTAGTTGCAAATTCATATTGTTTTTCTGGGGTATCACTAGGTAGTATATTTTGTTCATCTTCAAATTTTTCAGTTACTATTGTAGAGGTAGTTTTTACTGATTGTGTTTTTTGAGTAGTTTCATTAGTTTCTGTATCTTTATATGAAATTGAACCTAAGTCTTGTGGTTGTGAAGATCCTGGTAATTTTTTTTCTAACTGTTTTTTTGCCGTAGAAGTTAATTTTTGACTAGATTCACCAGAGGATAAGGAGTTTTCGATATCTTGAAATCTTAATTGATTATCAGATTGAACTTTAGAAAGTCTATTGGATAATTTATCTATTTTAAAATTTATTTCTTCAAATTTGTTAGTAAGTTCTCGAAATTGACTCTCTACCTCTGATAACTTTAATAAGTGTCTTGTCAAAACATCTTCTGAATTATTATCAAAACTTTTTTGACTATTTGAATTCTCTATATTAATTGACCCAGAGTAAACCGCTTTTTCTAGTATCTTTAAATCTTTTTGGATTAGTTCTAAAACTTCATTCAAATTATGATTATCTGCAAATACAACGTTAGATAAAAAAATAAATATAAACGTCAGTTTTAATTGAATCAATTTTTTATAATTAAACATGGTAAGTTGAGTAGTAATTATAATGATGGCAAAAAAAAGACCCTAGCACTTAAGTACTAGGGTCTTTTATAAATTTGTTTAACTAGTTAGCTTTAACTGTAACTGATCTTCTATTTTTAGACCATGATAAAGGGTTAGAACCTGAATCCACAGGTTTTTCTTTACCATAACTTAATACGGAAATTCTGTCTGAAGAAATTCCATAAGTCATTAAATAGTCTTTCGCTGAATTAGCTCTTCTTTCACCTAATGCTAAGTTGTACTCTCTTGTACCTCTTTCATCAGCATGACCTTCTAATACAACATTAATATCTGAATTTTTTCTTAACCATGCAGCTTGTTTTCTTAAAGTTTCTCTTGAAGCAGTTGTGAGAACTGTTTCATTAGTTGCGAAGAAAACTCTGTCAGGAACACCTGAGGCTAAATACTCAACTGAGTCTGTCCCAGTGTAAACATCACCTTGTAACTGCCCTGTTGTTGTTTTTTTTTGTGTTGCACATGCAGTTAAAACTAAACATGCTATCAACACTAAAAATCCGTTTTTTAAAGTTTTATATAAGTTCATTATTGCTCCTTAAATCTTATTTGTGTTACTTACTTTTTCACAAGTAATTAGATGTTTCAAGTTAAAAAATCAAGTATTTTAACACTTAATTGCTTAATAATGATGACCATGATGGGTCAGACGCATCAGTTTCTGTCTCAACCATTTTTTCATTATATCCAGTTAGATCAATAGACCATAATTTAGCTGAAAACCCTTCTCCTTTAGCGTTAGTTTTCGTCTCTCTATAAAAAATTAACACTCTTCCATTTGGAGACCAAGACGGTGCTTCTTGATAAAAATTCTCAGTTAATAGTCTTTCACCTGTTCCATCAGTCCTCATAACCCCAATATAAAACTTTCCTTTGTGTAGTTTTGTAAATGCAATTAAATCACCTCTTGGAGACCATACTGGTGTTCCATACAAGCCATTTCCAAATGAAATTCTTTTAACGTTTTTTCCATTGCTGTTCATGACATAAATTTGTTGGTAGCCACTTCTATCAGAATTAAAAGTAATATACTTTCCATCAGGAGAATAAGAGGGAGATGTATCAATTGAAGGGTGATTAGAAATTCTCTCAACAATCCTATTTTCAAGATCCATTGTATATATGTCTGAATTTCCATCTTTAGCAAAACTCATTATAATTTTTTTACCATTGGGAGAAAATCTTGGAGCAAATGTCATGCCTGGAAAGTCTCCAACAACTTCTTGCATTCCAGTTTCAATATCAAGTAAATAAACTCTAGGTAAATTTCTAAAATATGAAAGGTATGTAACCATTTGATTGGTTGGACTAAACCTTGGTGTTAAAACTAACTCATTACCAAGGGTTAAAAATTTATTATTAAATCCATCCTGATCCATAATTGCTAATTTTTTTATTCTATTAGTTTTTGGACCCTCTTCAGAAATATAAATTATTCTAGTATCAAAATAACCTTTTTCACCTGTTAAACGTTCATAAACCTTATCTGTTATTATATGTCCTACTCTTCTCCAATTACTTGGCACAGTTGTAAAAGCTAATGCCATTATTTCTTTTCCAGCTAAAACATCCCACAATCTAAATTCTACTCTTAATTTTTCGTCTACAAAAGTAACCTTGCCTGTTACTAAAGCTTGAGCTTTTATTAAATTCCAGTCTTCGAACCTTGGTTTTAAATTTGCGATTTCTGGCTCTTGAAGAAACGCTTCTTTATCAAGAGGATTAAATAAGCCAGATTGTCTTAGGTTATTCTCGACAATGGCAGATATTTCTAATCCAAGATTTTCTTTTTTTAATACTTTTTTAAAATTATCTTTTGAATTTTTGTCTATAGCTAAAGGGGAAACAGCGACAGGTAAGGGGTTTAAATTTCCCCTAGTAATATCAACTTCAATTAAAGCAAAGGCTTTAATGGGTAATAAAATTAACAATATAAATAAATATCTAAATAACATTTTATCCTTCTAACATTTCTCTTGCATCAAAGTTTAATTGCATATTCTTCCATCTCTCATAACCTGTACTAGGCACTCTAAGTGGTTGGCAAAGTTTTATAGCTCTTAATGCGCTTTCTGCTAATACTTTATAAAATGCTTGTCCAGGCCTATTCATTCTAGCATGATCAAGAATCTCAGTTTTTATAATAGAACCATCTGGTTTTAATTGTAACTTAATTCTGACTAATAAATCTTCATTAAAAGGCAAACCTAGAGGAATACTCCAGCATCCAAAAATTTGGGCTTTTAGGGCATCTTCCTCACTTAAGGTTAATCCACCAAAATCCATCTGTTTATCTTGATCTTGAGTAATTTTATCTAGTTTTTTGTTTGTTTCAGCACTCTCAGTCTTGGATTTATCAATTAATGCTGCAATACTATTACTATCAAATAGTTCTTTTTTTTCAAATTCTGAAATTTGTTTAATTTCTGTCTCTACTTTTTCAGGATTTTGTTTTTCATCTTTAATTTTCTTAATTTTTTCTATTTTTTCATCAGGTAATGGAACAGCATCAGGTTTTTGTTTTTTTATTTTTTTTGGTGGTGCCTGCTCAGAAACTAGTTTTTTTTCTTTTTCTTTAACTTTCTCTATTATTTTTTTTGCACTAGGTGCAAAAGGAATGTTAGTTTTATCTGTAATTTGAATTAGCTCAACTGATATAATTGGTGGTAGATCAATTGGTTTATTGGCAAGAAATGGCAAGCTCATAGCTGTAATGATGACGAGCAAAGTGTGGAGCCCAAAAGAAATAATAACATTTCTATTCACTTTAATTACCTCTCTTTATATGGCTCAGAAATTAATGCTACTTTAGTAAAGCCAGAACCAGATAGCATTCCCATTATTTCTAAAACTCTACCATAGTTTATTGATTTATCTCCTCGAACATAAATTCTCGTATCTGTTCTATTTTTAGATACGGCTAAAATTTTTGCTATTAGTTTATCATACTCAACTTTAGACTCTTGAATAAATATTTCACCTTTTGAGTTAATAGATAAAGTTAATGGTTCTAATTCTTCAGGCAATGAATCTGCAGAGCTTTCAGGTAAATCAACTTGTATTCCAACTGTTAATAATGGTGCCGTTACCATAAAAATAATTAATAATACCAACATTACATCTACAAAAGGTGTGACATTAATTTCACTCATAGGTTCTTTAGATGAACGGTTGAGTTTAAAAGCCATTTTATATTATTGATAAAAATCTTTTAGAAAAGTTTTCTAATTTTTGTGAATATTTTTTAGAATCGTTATTATACTTATTGTAAGCAACAACTGCTGGGATTGCAGCCAATAAACCTAGTGCGGTTGCAAATAAAGCTTCTGCTATTCCAGGTGCTACAATAGCCAAGCTTGTATTTCTTGAAATTGCAATCGATTGAAATGAATTCATTATTCCCCATACTGTTCCAAATAAACCTATAAATGGAGCGGTAGATCCAACTGTTGCCAAAAATGTAAACCCTTTTTCAAGTGTTACTATTTGTTTTTCAATATTGACCTCAAGCACACTGCTCATTCTTTCGCTGAGATTAGATTTATTTTTTGCCTTTAATAAAGTTTGCATTGAATCTTTAAATAATAAAGCCATAGGGTTATCTGAGTTTATTGGTAGACTATTGTAGAAAGTTTCTGCTGATTTTGATTTCCAAAATTTTTCCTCAAACTCTTCTGATTCTAGATTAATTTTTTTAAATAATCTAAATTTTTCAAAGATTATTGCCCATGAGTAAATAGAACAGACAATCAACATAAGTATTACAGTTTTTACAATAAAATCTGCTCGTATGAAAAGGCTCCATAAAGAGAAATCTGTATTTGATGCGAGTCCTACTGCTTGAGATGTAATATCGGCTTCCATAATTAAGATTTCACACTTAAATGTGTCATGAATTTGACCTTATCTGAATTAATTTACTCTTCTAGTTTATAGGTTTCATAATAAAAACTAGCAATTAAAATTGCATCAGCTTTATTTGAGTCTTTTTTTCTTAATAATTGTGATGAAAAATAAGGAAATACTTCTATTGCTTTAGTTCTGCTGGCGTCTTTTTCAGAATTTATAAGGTTAAAATATTTTTTCCATTTTGCAGGTCTTACAAAATACATTGGTAATTGCATCGCAGAACATATCCCTTTTAAAATTCCAAAAGATTGACCAAAATTAAACATGCTGGTTACACCTTGTCCGGGCATGGCTGAAACTTGCTCTATTACAACTTTAATTTCCTCTTTTTTTAGGCTCTTAATTTTTAAGGAAATTTCATGATAAATTTGTGCTCCATTAACTTGTTTCTTATTTTTTTTACCTTCTGCCATATTTGGCATTTCCACTACATCAATTATTTTTCCATCTTCAAAAAAACAAATAGAACCTGTGATGCCTGGATCGATTCCAATTATAAGCATTAGTTGTTTCCAAAATTTATGTTTGAATAAACACTTTGAACATCGTCATCGTCTTCTAGTGCCTCTAAAAATTCTATTGCCGCTTCCGCTCTATCTTTTGCAACATTGGCACTATTTAGTGGAACCCATTCAATTTCAGTAGAGATAAAATTTGCAATTATTTTTTCTAAATTTTTTTTTACATTATAAATTTCATTCATTGCACATTGAATCTCATGATAATTATCATGTGAAATACATTCATCAGCTCCCGATTCAATTGCTAACTCAAAAATTTTTTCTTCTGATATTTCTTTTTTATCAATTTTAATAATCCCTAGTTGATTAAAATTATGTGAAGCCGAACCTTGTGTGCCTAAATTTCCACCACTTTTTACAAATATAGACCTAACATTGGAAGCTGTTCTGTTTTTATTATCTGTTAATGCCTCTACGATCACAGCTATTTTATCTGGACCAAACCCTTCATATCTCAAATTTTCATAGTTAGTTTCAGAACTAGTAGATGATTTAGCGATAGCTCTTTCAATATTATCTTTTGGCATGTTGGCTGACTTTGCAGCTTGAATTGCAGATCTAAGCCTTGGATTCATATCTGGGTCTTTGTCACCTAATTTTGCGGCTACACTAATTTCTTTTGATAATTTAGAAAATATTTTAGACCTTTGTTTATCGGCCTTACCTTTGGAATGTTTTATACTTGCCCATTTCGAATGACCTGACATAATAATTAATGAGAATTTTTTAATTCTCCTCCATATATAAAATTTTCTACATTTTTTGCTAATCCTGTTTCTATATCACATTCAACAATCACACCACACAAACTAGCCTCTCCAGTTGCTGGAAAATGTTTGGTGGATTTTTTTTTTAAAAATCTATTAATTGAGTTATCTTTATTCATTCCGATAACTGAGTCGTAGTCACCACACATTCCTGCATCCGTCTGATAGGCCGTACCCGCCTTTAATACTCTTGTATCATTTGTTGGGATATGTGTGTGAGTGCCAACAACTAATGTCGCCTTTCCATCAAAAAAATGTCCCATAGCTACCTTTTCACTTGTTATTTCTCCATGAAAATCAACTAATAAAAAATCATAATCTTCTTTTAGCTTATATTTTTTTAAAAATTTTTCACCAGCTTCAAATACATCCTCACATTTTTTCATAAAGACATTTCCCATCAAATTAAGCACACCAACTTTCATACCATTTTTAGATGTAAATATTCCAAATCCCTTTCCAGGAGATGGTTCATACAAATTTTTAGGTCTGAGAAGTCTGTTTTCTTTTTCAATATGAGACATTGTTTCTTTTTGATCCCACACATGATTGCCTGTTGTAACCACATCTACTCCACAATTAAAAAAATCTTTACATATTTCTTCTGTAATGCCTACACCTGAATCAGCTGCATTTTCACCATTAACAACTACGAAGTCAATTTTTTTATGTTTTATTTGTGTAAGTAAATTATTCAAGACCATCGATCGTCCTGAAATACCAACTACATCACCTAAAAAAAGTATTTTCATTTTATAATATATTTATTTGTTACAATATAATCTAATTTTTGATCATATACATTAATTGGAACTTTATCTATTTTCTGAATCGAAAAAGCCAAGCCTATCTTTATAATATTTTTTTTTTTTGATAATTTTTTTATTAATCGATCATAATATCCACCACCATATCCAAGTCTGTTTAAATTTTTATCAAATGCCACCAAAGGAACTAATAAAATATCTGGGTAAACTATATTTTTGGTTTCTGGCTCAGGTATTCCATATTTGTTTACTTTTAATATTTCAGAAAATGACCATTTACAAAAATCCATTTGAAAATTTTTCTTAATCACAGGTAAAGAAATATTAAATTTACTTTTTTCGAATTTTTTTAATAATAACAAATCATCTATTTCAAAGTTTACTGGATAATATCCACCTATAATTTTTTTATTAATTTTTTCTTTTTTAAGAATTTTTATTATTTCGTTAAAATTAATTTGAATATTTTTTTTATTAATCTTTTCTCTAACCTTAAGAATTTTTTTTCTTAATTTAGATTTTAACACAAATCTACTGGACTGGATTTTCTAAATTTGCTTTTTCAACAAAATTTTCAATTTCATCTGCTGCTGCTTCGATTATTTTCTCATAATCCTCCTTGTTCTTTTCTATTTCTTTTTTAAAATCTTCATGATCTTGGGACAATTGCTTCATCTCTTCTTCTTTTTTGTCTCTGTAGTCATAAATCAAAGATTTTAATTCTCTAAATTTATTGGATAGATCTTTTAACTCATTTTTTTTCTGTTCTACCTTTTTTTTAGTTTCAAAATATTCATCCATTATTTGAACTGAAGTAATTAATAAAAGTTTATTCTCTCCTATGTTTCCTAGGTCATTCTTTAAATTACTGAATTTTTGATTAATATGAGTTAACAATTCTTCTAAATGTTCCTCTTGTCCATCATCACAAGATAGGAGAAAATCTTTACCATTAAATTTAATATTTACATTTGCCATTTGTCGATTTCTTCCAATAAAGTATCCGTTTCTTGATTTAATTCATCTATTTTTTCTGAAAATTCTGTCTCTTTTTTATGTTCATCTATTTTTTGTTGATTAATATCCTCTAATTTTTGATTAAGGGCTTTGTATTCGCTTTCTAAATTTTGATACTTTTCTTCTATTTGTTTTTTTTCAATTTCCAATTGATTTTTTTGAATGCTTAGGTTTTCTAGATTGGTCTTTAACGTTGGGTTTTGTAAATCCAAACTCTTCAATCTATTAAGAGCAAAACTAAGTTTTTTTTCTTTTTCACTGTCTGTTTTCATATATATATATTTATATTATTAAATTGAGTCTACTAAGTCTAGATAGGATATTTTTGAACAAACTACATAAAGATTTATCAAACGCAATAAGGTTTTTGTCAATAGATGCTGTACAAAAGGCAAATTCGGGACATCCTGGAATGCCAATGGGAATGGCAGATGTAGCAACAGTTTTATTTAGAGATTTTCTTAAATTTAATCCAAAAAATCCGAGCTGGTTAAATAGAGATAGATTTGTTTTATCCGCAGGTCATGGGTCCATGCTTCTTTACTCTTTATTGCATTTAACTGGTTACAAAAGTATCTCTTTAAACGATATTAAAAATTTTCGACAATTAAAATCTATTTGTGCGGGACACCCTGAATATCACCCTGGTACTGGAATTGAAACTACAACGGGTCCACTTGGGCAGGGGATTGCTAATTCAGTTGGATTTGCTATTGCAGAAGAAATTTTAAAGAAAAAATTAGGTAAAGAAATAATTAATCACAAAACATATGTTTTGGCAGGTGATGGGTGTTTAATGGAAGGTATAAGTCATGAGGCTATGAGTTTAGCTGGGCATTTAAAATTAAAAAACTTAGTAATGCTTTTTGACAACAATTCAATATCAATAGATGGACCAACTAGCTTAGCAGTTTCAGATAATTTCAAAAAGAGATTTGAAAGTTATGGATGGGATTACATACTGATTAATGGTCATAATGAAAAAGAAATTTTTGCAGCATTAAAAAAAGTTCAAAATGCAAAAAGACCAACTGTTATTTCATGCAAAACAAAAATTGGTTGTGGCTCACCTAATAAGTCTGGTAAAGCCTCTTCACACGGGAGTCCTATTGGTTTAGATGAAATCAAATTAGTTCGAAAGGTGCTAGATTGGAAACATAAACCTTTTGAAATTCCTAAAAATATTTTAAATGAGTGGAGAAAAATTGGTAGCAAGGGTGCAAAACTAGACTCTGCATGGAATAAAATTTATAAAAGAAAAAAAAATTTAGTAGATAGAGTTTTCAAAAATAATTTCTCTAAGGCTTTAGAGTATGAAAAACAAAATTCTCTTAAAGAAAACAAAAGTCTGGCCTCACGAAAAGCTTCCGAGTTAACTCTTAATGCTCTTACCAAAGAAAATAATACATTAATTGGTGGTTCAGCTGACTTGGCTGGATCTAATAACACTAAAACAAAACATCATAATGTCATTAAATCTTCTGATTTTAACGGTGATTATATTCACTACGGCGTTAGAGAGCATGCAATGTCTGGAATAATGAATGGACTGGCACTTCATAGTAAATTTATTCCATATGGGGGTACTTTCTTAATATTTTCTGATTATTGTAAACCTTCCATTCGTTTGTCTGCCTTGATGCAGCAACGTGTTATTTATGTAATGACTCATGACTCAATTGGTTTGGGTGAAGATGGGCCAACGCACCAACCAATAGAACAATTGTCTGGATTAAGATCTATTCCAAATTTAAATGTTTTTAGACCAGCCGACAGAATGGAAACTATTGAATGCTGGGAATTAGCATTAAAAAATTCAAAAACTCCAAGTGTATTATCTTTAACTAGACAAAATCTTGAACCTATTAGAAAAAGATATTCGAGTGTAAATAAATGTTCTTTGGGTGCTTACGAGGTTTTAAGAACTAATAAAAAAATAAGTTTAACAATATTTGCTAGTGGTTCTGAGGTTAATTTGGCAATTGAGACTAGCCATAAATTGGCCAAAGATAGAATATATGCTAAAGTTATATCAATGCCATGCCAAGATATTTTTGATCTACAATTAAAATCATATAAGAAAAAAATACTTAGTGAAACAAAATTCAAAATATCTATTGAAGCCGCTTCAACAGATTGTTGGAAAAAATATGTTGGGACTGAGGGTTTAACTTTTGGAATTGATACGTTCGGCAAAAGTGCACCATACAAAGAAATTTATAAATATTTTGGATTAACGGTTCAAAATATTTCACAAAAAATTAAGAACCTAATAAAGAGTTAAATATGACAATAAAAGTTGGTATTAATGGAATGGGAAGAATTGGCAGAATGGTAATTAGAGCAATTATTGAAAGCCAAAACAAAAACATAGAAATTAAACACATCAATAACCGATCAAATTCTGAAGCAAGCTGTTCTTTAATTAAATACGATTCTATTCACGGTAAATTCAATGCAGATTTAAATTATGATGAAAAACATTTAATTATTAATAATAATAAAATAACATTTTCACAAGAATCCAATATTGAAGACATAAATTGGAAAAAATTTGACGTTGATTATGTTTTTGAATGCACAGGAAAATTTAACTCAAAAGATAAATTATTAGCTCATATAAAAAATGGAGCAAAAAAAGTTATAGTTTCTGCTCCATGCAAAAACGCAGATAAGACGATTGTCTATGGGGTAAATGAAAATATTTTGACAAAAGATGATCAAATTATTTCTGCAGCCTCTTGTACAACTAACTGTCTTGCACCTGTTGCTAATATTTTAAATGAAACTTTTGAAATTGAAAAAGGATTTATGACAACTATTCATGCTTTTACTAGTGATCAAAGAATTCTAGACAATTCTCATAAAGACCCTAGAAGAGCAAGATCTGCCAGTCAATCTATTGTACCCACTTCTACGGGTGCTTCAAAAGCAATTGGTGAAATTATACCTTCCTTAAAAGGAAAACTTGAAGGTATTGCTATGAGAGTGCCAACCCCTAATGTTTCACTTATAGAGCTGGTTTTTTGTACAAAAAAAGAGATAAACAAAGAAACAATTAATGAGGCATTTACCGTTGCCTCTAAAAAACAATCAAAAAAAGTTTTAGAAGTTACACTAGAAAAATTAGTTTCAATTGATTTTAATCACAATTCGGCTTCAGCAATTGTTGATTTATCTTTAACTAATGTGGTTGGCAAAAACATGGGAAAAATCTCAGCATGGTATGATAATGAATGGGGTTTTTCAAATAGGATGTGTGACATAGCAGAACATCTTCATCAAATCTCTTAATGAGAAGCATAAAAGACGAGCCTAATCTTAATCAAAAAAAAGTGTTACTTAGATTGGATTTAAATGTCCCATTAGATAATGGGAAAATTACTGACACTACTCGAATAGATAAAATTTTACCTACTATCAATTTTTTATTAAAGAGTGGAGCAAAAATTATAATACTATCACATGTGGGCAGACCCAAAGGCAAAGCTGTAAACGAACTCTCTCTTAAACCGATATGTGAAAATCTAAAAAATAAACTTAACGAAAATATAAGGTTAGTTTCAAAAAATATAAAAGAGGTTAAATCTACCGATTTATTTAATGAACATGATGAAAAAATTGTAATACTTGAAAATCTTAGATTTTATGAAGAAGAAGAAAAAAATGATAATGGTTTTGCAAAGCATTTAGCAAGTCTAGCTGATATTTATGTTAATGACGCTTTCTCATGTTCACACAGGACACATGCCTCAATTTTCGAAATCACTAAATTTATTCCTTCATATGCTGGCCTTCAATTAAATTTAGAAATTAATGCTCTAATTAAAATTACATCTGAAATTCAAAGACCCATAACCTGCATCATTGGGGGATCTAAGATGTCTTCTAAAATTAATATTATTAAAAACTTAATAACTAAATTTGATAATATTATAATAGTTGGTGGGATGGCGAACAATATACTCAAATATAAAGGGTATGAAATTGGAAAGTCTATTCAAGAGAGTAATTGTGACCAAATCATTGAAGAAATGTTTTTTTTATCAAAAAAAGAAGATTGTAAAATAATTTATCCTGAAGATGTTACAATAGGAAAATATTTAAATGGATCACCTGAAATAAAAGAGTTGGATAATGTTTCTAAAGATGAGTTAATTTTAGATATTGGACCTAAAACAATTAAGACTATTAATCAATTAATTGAAGAAAGTAATACTATTTTATGGAATGGGCCCGCAGGTTATTTTGAAAACCCAAATTTTGCTAAAGGGAGTATCGCGATTGCAAAAAAAATTGTAGAAAAAAATAAGAATAATACAATTTACTCAGTTGCAGGTGGTGGGGACACAGTTGCTTTGTTAAATAATATCGACGCAACTAATGACTTTAATTTTATTTCAACTGCTGGTGGAGCTTTTTTAGAATACCTTGAAGGAAAAGAACTTCCTGGTATAAAAGCGCTTAATTAATATGTCAGAACTAAATAAAATTGCATTAAAAATACTATCTAATGGTAAGGGAATTCTTGCTGCTGATGAAAGCAATGGAACCATGACTAAAAGATTAGAGTCAGTTAATGTAACCTCTAGCCCAGAAAATAGACTTCTATTCAGAGAAACTCTTTTCGCTGCAAGTGGGATGAAAGATTTTATTGGTGGTGTTATTTTATATGATGAAACAATTAACCAAACGTCTAACTCAAAGCAGACTATTCCAGAATTAATTTCTAAATCTGGAGCAGTTCCTGGAATTAAGGTCGATACAGGTGCGAAACTTCTAGCAGGATCAACTGAAGAAAAAATCACAGAAGGTCTAGACGGCTTAAGAGAAAGACTAAAGGACTACTATAAGCTTGGTGCAAGATTTACAAAATGGAGAGGTGTTTATAATATTTCAGATAAATATCCAAGCAAACTATCCATTCACTCTAATGCTCATGCGTTAGCAAGATATTCTGCATTAGTCCAAGAATGTGGAATGGTTCCAATTGTAGAACCTGAGGTTTTAATGGATGGAGATCATTCTGCTGAAACTTGTCTTAACAAAACCTCTGACGTTATCAAAAAATGTTTTGAAGAATTAATAATCAATAAAATTGATTTAAGTGGAATAATTTTAAAACCTAATATGATTTTAGCAGGAACTACTTCTAATAAAAAAATATCAAATGAAGAGGTTGCAAAGCTTACTTTAAAATGCCTAAAAGAAAATGTACCAACTGACGTGCCTGGAATTGCTTTTTTATCTGGTGGGCAAACAGAAGTGGAAGCAGCAGAAAATTTAAACCTAATTAATAAGTATAATGACACAAATTTTATTATGACTTATTCATATGGTAGAGCCTTACAACAAAGTGCGCTTAAATTTTGGTCAAAAGATATTAATAATACTAGTGGCACTCAAAAAGTCTTTAACCATAGAGCTCATATGTGTACACTTGCAGCTCAAGGCAAATGGTCAAAAGAACTTGAAGCAAAATAAAACAAGTAAGAAATTTGTTTATCTAATTTCTCCAAATAAAATAACTGATATAAATTTTTACAATGATTTGGCTCTTGTATTAAGTTCAAAAAAAATAAGCTTCTTTCAACTAAGACTTAAAAAAGAAACAAATTCAAATAAATTAATTATTGGAAGAAAAATCAGGAGAATTTGCAAGAAATATAAAGTTAAATTTTTAATCAATGATGACCCTCTACTTGCTAAAAAACTGAATGCAGATGGTTGCCATCTAGGTCAAAAAGATATGGATTTGATAAAAGCTAGGAAAATATTAAAGAACAAAATTATTGGAGTCACATGTCATAATTCCATTAATTTAGCAAAAAGGGCTATTGCGGCTGGAGCTGATTATTTAGCTTTTGGTGCATTTTATGCAACTAAAACTAAGACAGTTAAACATAGAGCTAGTCTAACAATATTAAAATCTATTAAAAAAATAACCTCACTACCAATTGTAGCTATTGGCGGTATAAAGCTTAATAATTATAAAAAACTTTTATTGAATAAAGCTAACTTTTTAGCTATTTCAGGCTACATTTGGAATAATAAAAAATACAAACCATTAGAAGCTATTAAAAAATTAAAATGAAATTATACGCAAGCGAAATTAGAGTTGGAATGTTAATTGAATACAAAAATGATCTTTGGCAAGTTTTAAAAACCCAACATGTTAAACCTGGTAAAGGTGGCGCTTTTGCCCAAGTTGAAATGAAAAGTGTAAATAAAAATACAAAATTAAATGAGAGGTTTAGATCAAGTGAATCTGTTGAAAAAGCTTCATTGGATGAAACAAAGTTTAATTATCTTTATGATGATGAAAAAGATTATCATTTTATGAATCCCAAATCTTACGAACAAATCAATATTAAGAAAGAGGTTGTTGGTGACAAAGGTAAAATGATGACAGAAAACTTGGAAGTAAGCATAAGCTTTTATAACGAAGAGCCATTAATGGTAGAGCTACCCAATCAAGTTACCTGTGTAGTTGAAACAACTGATGTGGCACTTAAAGGTCAAACTGTTTCCTCTTCCTATAAACCCGCAACTTTAGACAATGGAATAAATATTCAAGTCCCTCCATTTATTGAAAGCGGAGATAAAATCATAGTTGATACAAGAACTATGGAATATATTAAAAAAATATAAATCCCATGCAATCGATATCAGCCAATCTTAATATAATGATCAAGGCTGCTGAAAAAGCATCTAGAGCTTTAATTAGAGATTTTGGAGAAATAGAAAAGCTACAAGTTTCTGTCAAGGGGCCGACAGATTTTGTTTCAAATGCTGACTTAAAAGCAGAAAAAATTATTATTGAAGAATTAAAAAAAGCAAGACCTTACTATTCCATTATTAGTGAAGAAGATGGTTCTGAGATAAATAAAGATAAAGATCACACATGGATAATAGACCCTATAGATGGTACCACAAATTTTTTACATGGTGTTCCTCACTTTGCAATATCAATTGCCCTAAAATCTAGGGACGAAATAGTTTCGGGATTAATTTATGATCCAATAAAAGATGAAATGTTTTATGCTGAAAAAGAAAATGGTGCTTTTTTTAACAACCAAAGAATTAGAGTTTCAAAAAAAAGAGAGCTTAATAGCTGTTTGTTTGCTACAGGCGGTTTGTCAAAAAATGAGGTTGATCTACCTTTAAGAAAATCTGGAAGTGCAGCACTTGATATAGCATACGTTGCGGCGGGTAGATATGATGGTTTTTTTCAAAATGACCTAAATTTATGGGATATAGCGGCAGGTATAATAATTCTAAAAGAGGCAGGTGGTATGATTAATGAAATAAACCTCTCTCAAAATAAAAACATCTCAATAAGAGCTTCTAGCATGGCAATTAATGACAAAATGCTTGAAAAATTAAAGAACTTTTAATTGTTTTATAAAATTCTTTTGCTATAAGTCTCGATATGAAAAAAGACATACACCCAAACTACCATGCAATAAAAGTAGAGATGACTGATGGAACTCAATTTGAAACAAGATCAACTTGGGGGAAAGAAGGAGAGGTCCTAAAATTAGAGATCGATCCAAAATCACATGCTGCTTGGACAGGTGGAAAACAAAAATTAATGGATAAGGGTCGTGTCAGCAAATTCAATAAAAAATTCCAAAACTTCAGATCAGAAAAGAAAGATTAAATGTCAAACGTACCATTAATGCCAATGGCAACTGCTGTTTGGCTAGTAGAAAATACAACACTTACATTTAAACAAATTTCAAAATTTTGCAATCTACATGTGGTAGAAGTTCAAGGTATTGCTGATGGTGAGGTTGCAAAAGGAATAATGGCTTATAATCCAATTATATCTGGTCAACTTACTAGAGAAGAAATTGAGCTAGCATCAAAAGATGAGAATAAAGAATTACAGATAAAAAATACTGATATTGAGATATCAACTGAAGATAAAAAAATTAAAAAATATATCCCATTATCTAAAAGACAGGATAAACCAGATTCAGCACTATGGTTAATCAAACACCACTCATTATTAAAGGATTCACAAATAGCAAAATTAGTTGGTGTAACTAAAAGCTCAGTTACTTCAATTAAGAATAAAAGTTATTGGAATTATAATAATTTAAATCCTAAAGATCCTGTTGCATTAGGACTTTTTTCTCAAAAAGATCTAATTGAAGCTATTGAAAAAGCTGAAAGAAGAATAAAAAGAGAAAAAAAGGAAAAAGAGAAGGCAAAATTAACTAGAGAAGTTTCAAACATTGAATAATTTTAATAGACACCAAAATTATATAATGGTACTTAAACATTCTTAAAAATATTTATGAAAATAGAAGTCAAAGATAACAACATTGAACAAGCCCTAAGAGTTCTAAAAAGAAAATTACAACGTGATGGTTTTTTTAAAGTAGTAAAACTAAAGAGTGTTTATGAAAAACCCTCTGAAAAGAAAAAAAGAATTCTACAAGAAAATATTAAAAGAGTTAAAAAGCTTAATAAGCTTAAAAATAGAATTTAAATATACCGCGGGGTGGAGCAGTCTGGTAGCTCGTCAGGCTCATAACCTGAAGGTCGGCGGTTCAAATCCGTCCCCCGCAACCAATTCCAGCAACACTTTTTCGATTTACACAACGTTCAGAAAATAATCTTACCGCACCATTGCCGCAATCGGAGTCAAAAATTGACCGTAATCTCTAAAAGTTTTTTCATGTTTCTGTTGTGCTAATTATTATTTATTTTATTATATAACCAAGCAAAAATTACTCCGGCAATTCCCCAATCTACAAAACCCCATGCGGCCCCTATAACACTTCCCATAGGAGTAAAGCTGTAACCTATATATATTCTTTCAAACAAAGTGACGGGACCCTCTGCATTACCAGTTAATATTAACCACCATGCTAAAATAAACATAGAACACGCACCAAAAATACCTGTTGTTAAACCTAATGAACGAATTGATATCATGTACCCTCCTTTCTAACTCTGATCTATCTTATTAGATAATTTATAATTTTTCTATGTAGATTTAATTTTTTTTTAAGAGTTCTATGATCTTGTCTAATTTTTCTAGACTTTCTTGTTGTAATTTTTGAATAATTTTAATGTTTTTATAAGGAACTAAATAAACAAATAATCCAGATCCCAACAATATTAACATCCAAAACAATATCGAATTCATAATTTATAGT
>Ga0209089_10000196_pt1 | contig 56512 bp, 42 predicted proteins | sample ArcticOcean_MG_C_FD_187431 | JGI IMG/M metagenome (GOLD analysis project Ga0209089, IMG submission 187431) | Marine microbial communities from western Arctic Ocean - ArcticOcean_MG_CB2_150 (SPAdes) (version 2) | ecosystem: Environmental > Aquatic > Marine > Oceanic | place: Arctic Ocean: Canada...
CCAGGTATCAGCTCCAGCCGGGCTGGGCAATGTACGCTGGCCAGCCCACGGCGGACGGCAGCTTCGCTGACGGGCCAGCGATCATTCAGCTGGGCCAGTGCAGCCAGTGCCACAGACGCATTGTCGACCTGGTGGCGACCCGGAATGCCAGATTCGAGATCTTTCCATTGGATACAACGGCCATCGATCGTGGCGCTGAAATCAAACTGTTCGCAGATCTCACCAGTCCCCGTCAGCTGGTAGTGAAAGTCGCGATGGATGACAGCCAGCGGAGCGTGCTGACGCTCAGCCACCGCAGCGATAACTTCGGCAGCAGCCGCGTCGTGGGCACCACTTACGACAGGAACGCCGGGCTTGATAATGCCAGCTTTCTCGCTGGCGATCTGTTCAATGGTGGAGCCCAGCAGGTGGGTGTGATCCAGTCCGATATTCGTGATCACCGAGACCTCAGACTGGCAGACATTGGTACTATCGAGTCGGCCGCCAATGCCAACTTCGAGCACAGCAAAATCGACGTTCTGCTGGCGGAAGTGGAGGAAGGCGAGGGCAGTTGTAATTTCGAAGAAAGTCAGCTTGTCGTCGGGCCCAGACTGGCTGTCGAGTGTTTCGATCAGGGGTCGCAGCTGCTGGATCAAGGCCACCAATTCTGTTGCTGAGCAGAGCTGACCGTCGACAACGAAGCGTTCTTCCAGCCGCTGCAGGTGAGGAGAGGTGTAAAGACCGACTCGGTAGCCGGCAGCCTGCCCAACCTGGTGCAGCATGGCGGCGGTCGATCCCTTGCCCTTCGTGCCGGCCACGTGAATAGCCGGCAGTTGATGCTGGGGGTTAGCCAGCATGGCCATCAGCTCCGTCATGCGTTCGAGTCGAAAGCTGTTGTGCTGCGGCGCTGAACGACGCTCATAATCGATACGATCGTACAAAAACGCCAGTGCTTCGGAGCGATCCATGCTTTCCAGCTGTTCAGCCATGATTTCGACGGGCCGGCTCCGCTAAAGTGAGGCACAATACATGAATACAGCGTGTTCTCTGTCGGATCATTTGCTCGCTCCGGTCAGCACGTACGGCTGAAGTCTATTTATAGTGAACTTAACCGGGGACAATAGACCCATCGCGACATTTCCGCGAGGACTGAACTTCAGCCCTGCTGAAAGCGTATAAGACTCCATTCACAAGGGGCCGGCCCTCAACGGATTTGATTATGGACAGCGAAAACAGCATGGATACATCCGCTCAAGAAGACGCGTCATTAGTTGACCAGACCAAGGACGTGATCGAGCAATCGACCGCCAGTGAAGAGACCTCACCCGAACTGGGCGAGGTGATCATCGAGACGCGCAGCCTGTCCAAGGTTTATCGCGATTTCTGGGGGCGTCCGAAGGTCAATGCGGTCAAGGCACTCGACCTCGAAGTCCGCCGCGGTGAGATTTTCGGACTGCTGGGACCGAACGGTTCTGGCAAGTCGACGACCATCAAGATGCTGCTTGGCTTGCTCTTTCCGACCGGCGGCAAGGCACTGGTATTTGGTAAGGATGCGACCGACGTTTCCAAGAATGAGAGGATCGGTTACCTGCCCGAGGAATCGTATCTCTACAAGTTCCTGAATGCCGAGGAGACACTCGACTTTTATGGTCGGCTGTTCAACATGTCCTCCGCCAGGCGTCGCAGTCGAGCGGCGGACCTGATCAAGCGTATGGATCTTGAGTGGGCCAAGCGACGACAACTGAAAGAATATTCCAAGGGCATGACTCGCCGTATCGGGCTCGCCCAGGCACTGATTAATGATCCCGAGCTGATTCTCCTGGATGAACCGACCACCGGGCTGGATCCAATCGGTACTCGCGAGATGAAGGACCTGATCATCAACCTGCGAGACCAGGGCAAGACAGTCTTGATGTGCAGTCACCTGCTGGCGGATGTGCAGGATGTCTGTGACCGCATTGCGATCCTGCACCAGGGTGAATTGAAAGAGCTGGGGAGAGTGGATGATCTGCTCCAGGTGCAGGATGTGACGCAGATCCAGGCGCGTGGCTTGAGTTCCGCTGCGGAAAAAGAGATTCTCGAGGTCATCGCGCGTGACCAGGGCGAACTGGTAGAGATCGAACATCCCACCGCGACTCTCGAAGAACTGTTCCTGAACATTGTGCGGGAGAGTGAAGCGGAAGCGGGCGCAGAAAAGCGGTCGATGAGTGGAATTGAGTCCGGGGATAAGGAATGAAAACGTCCGGCGACGTGAGCGCACTTCGCCTGACAAGTAATAACCCGAGTGCAGCTTGGCACCGTGAGACAGTAGGAATTCTGGCAGATGATTGTTGACCCAAGTGAATTTGTCTCTTTCAGTACCTGGTTCTCAGGTGCGATCGCAGGCTTCGCCTTTAACGTGTTGATCTTGATGATTGCATGGTTGGTGCTCTGGTACGCCTTTACCGTGCTGCGGCATGGTCCTACCGAGGCGATCCTGATCATTGCCCGGGCAGTCACCGACTTCTTCCTGGTGGATGGTCCCAATACCTCACCGCGGCGGATTGGGGCCATGGCCCGATTGGCGGTCAAGGAGTCATTGCGACGACGCGTGGTAGTCGTTTTCGCCGTGTTTGTCATCATCCTGCTGTTTGCCGGCTGGATGCTCGATACGGAAAACGATCACCCCTCGCGACTCTACCTGGGCTTCGTGCTCACCATGAGTAACTACCTGGTGCTGGCCCTGGCGATGTTCCTGAGTGCCTTCAGCTTGCCGACCGACATCGAGAACCGCACGATCTACACGATCACGACAAAACCTGTACGGCCGATGGAGATTTTCTGGGGCCGGGTGCTGGGATTCGTTATCGTCGGCACCGTGCTGCTGGTGGTGATGGGCCTGGTGAGCAGCGTCTTTGTCTACCGCGGCCTCTACCACACGCACGAGGTGGATGCGGCCTCGCTGCAGACCGACTCACAACTCGCTCGCCAGACCGGCGAGACCACGCACGACTCGCATCATCGACATGACTTTTTCATTGACGATGATTCCACCAGCGACGATGGCACGATCGGTACGACCGACCCGCTGGTCAAGGAACATCGTCACATGGTGACTCGCCATGACGATGGTACGATCGAGATTGGTCATCCACAGGACCAGCTTCGAGCCAGAGTGCCTGTCTACGGCAAACTGAGCTTCATCTCTCGTGAAGGAAATCTGGAAGAACGAGGGCTCAACGTCGGTAAGGAATGGAGTTACCGCAGTTACATTGAGGGTGGCGTTTCACAGAGTGCCGCGATCTGGACGTTCTCCGATGTGACGGCTGAACAATTTCCCGAGGGACTGCCGCTGGAACTGGATATCCGCGTCTTCCGCACGTCCAAGGGTGATATTGAAAGCCAGATCAGGGGCGAGATTATCCTGATGAACCCCAACCCCGATCCCCAGGTCGATCCCCGTAAGACACGCAGTACGCCACTCCCCTTTCGGGCGACGGAGTTTGCGGCCACCGAGGAATTCATCGACCTGGAAGATATCAAGTACCAGGATGTAGATGGCCAGTTGCAGAAGCTTAACCTGTTTGAGGACCTGGTCGACGACGATGGCAACCTGCAGCTGTTGATTCGCTGCGTGGAGCATGCCCAGTTCTTCGGCATGGCCCAGGCAGACGTCTACCTCAAGGCGCGAGAAACCAGCTTCTGGATGAACTATGCCAAGTGTTACGTGGGGATCTGGCTGCAGATGGTCCTGGTTGTGCTGTTTGGAGTCTTCTTCAGCACTTTCCTGACAGGTATCGTGGCCTTGCAAGCAACCCTGGCCACTCTCGTGCTGGGCATGTTTGGTGGTTTTATCGCAGATATCCAAAGTGGCGAAGTCGCAGGTGGTGGCCCGATTGAGTCGCTCGCCCGGGTGGAAAGCCAGGAGGGTGTTACAACCGATCTCGATATCGGTGAAGGTGCCGCCTTGATTGACAGAGCCTTCATGGCAGCCATGGGTTATGTCGCAGATGTGGTACCCAAGTATCCGGAATTCAATACGGTCCGCAAAGTCGCTTACGGATACGACATTCGCGGTAGCATTCTTGCTCGTCACCTGCTAATCACATTAGGATATTTCCTGGTGCTCTCGGTGATGGGATACTTCATTCTCAAGACCAGGGAATTTGCAGCATGAATCTGAATAGCCCCTTCGTGCGCAAGGTGATGTATATCACCGCGATCATGCTCCTGCTGTTTCCGCTGTTCCTGCTTGGCCAGCCAGCAACCTCGACTGGTCGGGGAGGCAAGCTGGCCCAGTTACGTGCCGAGCACAGTCTCTCGCAAGCCCAGCTGGGTGATATCGATCCACTCAGTATCTCAATGCAACTGGCGACGTTTGGCCTGCGTGGCGTGGCGGTCAATATCCTCTGGGAAAAAGCGACTTACTATCACAAGACTGAGGACTTCGATAACCTCAGCGCCACGCTCAACCAGATCACCAAGCTGCAGCCGCATTTCCTCAAGGTCTGGGAATACCAGGCCCATAACCTGTCCTACAACATCTCGTCAGAATTCGACGACTATCGTCAGCGTTACGATTGGGTCAAACGAGGAATCAACTTCCTTGTGGAAGGGACACGTTACAACCGCCAGCAGCCCAAGCTGCTACAGAATGTCGGCGACTTTATCGGACAGAAGATTGGTACGCCCGATGAGCGGATCCAGTTTCGTCAGCTGTTTCTCGAGGACCGTGACTTCCACCAGACCCTCGATGAAGAAGATGGCATTGATGCGTTCACCCGCCGTGCCCTCGGGCCGACCGGAAAACCTGACAACTGGCTGATTGCCTGGCAATGGTACCAACGCGCGGAGGACGCCGTCGATCCGCTCGGTCGGCGTCACCTTGGCAAGGAACCACTCTACTTCTACATGCTGAAACCCAAGTCGCTGATCTCCTTTGCAATGGCCATTGAGGAAGAGGGTTTCCTGGATGAAAAGGGCCGCGAGGCCTTTCGCCGTGCATCCGAGGGTTGGACCGAGATGGGTACACGCGATATCCCGACCCCCAGCGGATTTTCGGTCCGTATGAATGACCTGGAGTTGCACCGGCGTGCTGCCGCGGACCTGCGGCAACAGATCATCTCACTCTCAGGCGATCTCTACGAACGCATAAAAGCGGATAAGGAAAGTTCGCTCACCGAGATCGAACGTGAGGCGATGGCACTTCCTGCCAGCCTGCGAGGAGACCAGGAAAATTCCCTGGTTCGGGATGTAGAGAACAAGCTGCGGATCCTCAACGAGGATATCGTGGCCCTCCTGCCGCCTGAGCTGAGGCCGCGTGGAGCCAGCCTGGCTCGGGCTGCAGAGGATCGTTTCGATCGCGTGACGGCCGTCGAGTACTGCCGCGAATTGACCAACTTTGAGTACTTCATGATGCGTTGCGAAGTCGAACAGCTGAAGATTGCCACCGACGCGCGTCTGGCAGTGCGGCTGGCGGACGAGTTTTTCGTCAACACGGAAGTCGAAAAGGCACGTGACCAATATGAGCTGGCCTGGGACAAGTGGGCAGAGATCTTCCGCAAGTTCCCTCGACTGCTGGATGATCCCGAAGCTGAGATTCTGCGCCAGTCGGTGGGTAATTACGAGCAGCTGCTGGCCCAGTTCGATGAAACAATCCCGGACGACTTCAAGTTGCGTCAGTTGATCGAAAAATACGAGATGGGCAACCGGCTGCCTGACGGCTTTAATCCCACGGGAATGCCACAGGGAGCCGGCAACTAGCAGCCGCGTCGTCATGGATCGACCCCAGCGGATTGTCTCCTTGCTCTCGAGTGCCACCGAAATCCTCGCTGGCCTGCAGGTCGCTGATCGTCTCCAGGCCACCAGCCACGAATGCGACTTCCCCCCCGCACTCAATCATCTGCCCCGGGTGACACGCTCCTGGATCGATTCCGCTGCATCCAGCCAGCAGATCGATGACGAGGTGAAATCGCGGACCAAGCAGGATCAGCCACTCTATCAACTGGACCAGGAAGCAATCTGTCAGCTGGCACCGCAGCTGATAATCACCCAGGCACAATGTGACGTCTGCAGCATCCGCTATCAGGATGTGGCCAAGCTGGTCGCTTCACGGCCGGAACTGGCAGAAACAGAATTGCTGGCCCTCGCGCCAGGTTCGCTCGATGAGATGCTTGAAGATATTCAGCGAGTTGCCGCGGCAGTCGGTGCTCGGCAGCAGGCAGAACGCTGGATTGCCGAGCTGCAGGGTCGCCTGGCCCAAGTTCAAATGGCCGTCGTCGACCAACCTCCAACAAGTGTCGTCTGTATCGAATGGACGCAGCCGCTCATGCTGGCGGGTAACTGGGTGCCAGGCCTGATCGAATTGGCCGGGGGACAAAGTCTGCTCGCGCCGGCAGGTGTGCACAGCCAATACCAGGACTGGGAATCGGTTCTGGCCGAAGATCCGGACGTGATCCTGGTGGCACCCTGTGGTTTTGACCTCGACCGCTCGCTGGCTGAAGCCAGGCAGCTGACCGAATTGCCAGGCTGGCAGCAACTGAAGGCAGTTCGCCAACAGCGCAGCTGGGTGCTGGATGGCAATGCCCTGCTCAATCGCTCCGGACCCCGATTGGTCGATACCGTGGAAATCCTCGCCCACCTGCTGCATCCAGAACTGGGATTGCTGAATGAGCGTGATACCCAGGGACTGCTGGCACGCTGTTAGCCAGCTGAGTGAATCGCAGCTGCTGAACAAACGCAGGCGTTTATCGCATCCCCAGCGCACGCCGATGTGGCTGGCTGGCTTTCAAAACCTGTTCGCTTGATTCAAATGGCAGGTACATGGCACGCATCACCATCTGGTAGGACTGCCCCACTTTGTAACGTGGCACAAAATACTGGAAATCCCAGGCTGGATTGCCGCTGCCACCTCCTGATGGAGATTGTGACAGCCGAACCTGGTCAGCCGGTCGAAACATCTGTACCAGTGCCATGCCGTGGCTGACCCCATAATACCAGGGCTGCTGGTAGCGATGGCGAGAGCGATTGAAGACCAGCGTGAGTGGAAAATCTGCCGCGTGAGTAAACTGGCGTTTGTCATGGATGCCCAGGTGTGTCGACAGTCTGCCATGGGATGGCGTGACGCCGCGAATCCAGCTGACCTTCTTTGCCGGGGGCGTGATACCAGGAAAGTGAATATCAAGTGACTCGGGCTGGTGAATATAGCTGGCCCAGAATAGCCCGATATAGCCATGCTCGAACGAATCGCGAGTCGGAATGCACTCCAGCGTCATTTCCAGCGTTCCGTCAGCGAGTAACTGGTATCGCAGGCAACTCTCCAGGCCATAGTGTGGGGAGGGCGCCTGGTAGAGCTCAACTGTCAACTCGTCGATCTGCCGCAATTGCATGGGCGCGTTGCGCGGCTCAAACAGGATCGAGCGGTCGCGGGTTTCGCCGTCATGGATGTGTTCATAATTCAAACCGGCATACGATGGCACAAACAGGTTCTGCGGTCGCTGACGGTGACTCAATCGAGCGACACCGCTGTATCCAGCCCGGTGTTTCGGCAGTACTTCATCATCCACCGCCTCGTTACTGACAATCACCGCTTCCACATCGCCGGCACGAAGAACCGCGTACGGCTTGTCGGGCACTCGGTACTTGATGGCTGGATTCGTCAGTGTGGTTCGGGAATGCGTCGGGTCGGCAGCCTGTAACTGCCCGATCGCGAGGCTGGTGATGATCGTCAGCGTCCAGGCCGAAACGGCAACTCGTCTGTGTATTGTCGAATGCATCTGCGTGGATCCTTATCGCTGGAGATAGCCTGCACTGGATTCAAAGTACCGCTGTCGTCGCCGCGTGGTGTCTTCGCCGGCGGTTGCTGCCTCTCGCAGGTCTTCCAGGTTTGCCTGACAGTAGCGACAGCCGACGGTCTTGAGATGAAAGTCGATATAGGCCTGCTGATCCGCAGGCAGAATTGCCAACAGGTAGCTACCAAGTTCTTCCCGCGACGAGCAACTGGCGCGATGCCGTCGCCAGATTTCGCCCAGCGAGTGGATGCCGGTGTCTCGCCGGGAGATTGTCTCGACCAGTACCAGCTGAAGTTCTTCTTCACTTCGCAGGGCGGCTTCGATCTCGGCCATCTGCTCATGCGGCAGGGCTTCATCGAGAAATGCTTCCATGTCGGAAAGCGAGATATGCTCATCCATCGCTCAGCTCCACTCCCTCAGCGGGATCGTCATCAAGGTACATTTCCGGAAAGACCTCCTCTGGGAGACCCTGGCTGCGGACGCTTTTGCACAAGCGACCGACAAATTCGTGCTTGTAGGTTGCCACCTGCTGCTGACTCAGCTGCAGGAACTCGGCCGCTCGCTTGTTTGCCCAGCCGCGCACGATGATCAGTTCGAGGCACTGGATCTTCTTCCAGTCACCACGCTGCCGCCAGTGTTCCAGCTGTTCAACGAGTGCATCCCGAAGCGACTGTTCTTCGATGCTTCGCCGTTCGTCGCTGCGGGCAATACTGCTGGCCCTTTCCGAGTTGGCTGGTAGCTGCCAGTGGCTGTAAGCGCTGTTGGCGGGCGAGATGGAGACGGTCGGCCTGCGTCCCTCCCGCCGCAGGGCATCGGTAAGCTTGTGAGAGCAGATCGAGAACAGGTAGTTCTCCAGCGGCCGGCGGCCGTCGTAGTTCGGCAGGCTATTGAGCAGACCGATGAAAGTCTCCTGCACCACATCCTCAGCCAGCGATCGATTTTGCAGACGGCAGGAGACATAGGCCAGCAAGCGGCTGTCATAACGACCGATCAGGTCACTCCAGGCATCTCCATCTCCTGCTCGAATTCGCTCGACCAGGGATTGGTCTGCAGGCTGTGACATGGTGTTCCTTGTTCGTTCGCTGAGAGCCTTGGAGTGATCTCTGGTCTTCTTGTCCGCCACCTGACCCTGCCCCGCCCTCCTGCCTCAAACAATCCAGGGATTGAGCACGGTTGGCCATGGCCTCGGATCACGATCTCGCCGCAGGCAACTTCTTCCAGTGTGGCAGGCGCGTGGTTGGTCAGCAAGCGAGCGGGGCGCCGGCACGTCCGGCGTGCTAGATCCAGTAAATCCACTGGGACGCGATTACCAGCAGCAGCGTGAGTCCCATGCCGAGCCCCGCACTCAACGCAGCGCGGTGCTGCCATGAGCTTTCCAGGTAATGTGCAAAAATGCCAACCGCACCGAGCAGAGCGAGCCAGCCAAGTGCCAACTGCATGGCCCGATTCACGCCCTGGAAGCTGCCCCACATCTGTTGCAGCTTGTCGTGTATCCCGTTACTCATTTCGACCAACGAATGGAATTGGTACATCGTGCCAACGGATGTGACCTTGGTTTCCAGGTAAACCGAGGTCCGGTCGACGTGGGAATCCAGTTGGTCTACCTGGTATCCGAATTCCTCGACGGCGTCGCTGGTCCCGGCGATTTTCAGCAACTGGGGATCCAGAAATTCCCGCAGCAATTGTTCGTACTTCGTTTCGTGCGCCGCACGGGCATCCTGCTTTGTAGCGTACAACTCTCCGTGCACGACGAACCGATCGTAATCCAGGTCGCTCTCTGGAGTCGTCGTGACCCAGCCTGGCACTGCGGATTCTGCCTGATCAGCCCTGGCGTCGTTGCCGGCTGTGCTCGGCCCCTGCAGGCGATCACAACCGTGTGCCATCGGCAGGCAGACCAGCAGGCCCAACAGGATCAGCCAGGTTGTCCGACGAGCGGTGATATGCGGTATCCAGCTCACAGCGATTACCTTTCCTAGTGATACCGTGCTTTGACTTTGTATTGTTGTCGATCTTCCCGGCTCATCCATGGCGATGACATCTGGATTGCCAGTGAAATACCGACCACGGACATGTAGCCCCAGGGCAAGGGCACGATTGGCAACATCCAGGCCACGAAGCCACAGGCAACGGTGTCGATTACGCTGACCCGCGACCAGCGCAGCGGATCGACTTGCTTCCACCAGCGAAAGATCGCAAACAGGGCTCCGTAGCTGATCGCTGATTGGGCCAGCGTCAGCTTGCCTGCGTCGAACCAGGGCCGTGCTGCGTATCCGTCCAGCTGATGCAGACTACTGGGTGAGAGGTTCAGAAACTGGGCAGCTCCATAGGCCAGTGTCCCCAGCCCGACGCCGCCGATGAAGCTGATCACACGACGGTACATCGTGTCCCCTTCGGCTGTTTCCCAGCAGCGGCCCATCAGCAGTATCAACCAGCAGGCAGTAATATTGATGGTCACCAGCCAGGCCAGCAGGATCAGGCTGTCAGGTTGACCGGCCAGCGGCATGCCACCCAGCGGGAGCAGCACACAGGTCAGGATGAAAGTCATGAAGGCCGATTTCAAGAATGACTGCAGCAGCACCGATGTACGGTTCTGCCCCTCGACGGAAGACAATTCGTTTCGTGCCAGTCCCTGCCAGCGAGCGGGGATCAGCCGTCGCCGTCGCCACTTGGATTTGACCGCCGGCTCGGCCGGCTGCTGCTCTTCAGGACTGGCGGCCGGACGCTCGGGCGCTGGGGACAGCGGTACGTTGCGAGGTGGCTCAGAGAAGTAATCGATCGCATCGTAGTCGGTTTCCGGTAAAGCCTGCAGTAGCTCACCGGCGTCGAGGAATCGGCGAGCCGGGTCCTTTTCCAATGCCTTGGCAATTACGAAGCGGAAGCGAGCATCGATTTCTGACAGATCCGGATTATCTGTCAGGTGTTTCATGATGATCTCCTGGCTGCTTTCACCGTTGAAGGGGACGCGACCGGTCAGCAGCTCATAGAAGATGATCCCCAGGGCGTAAACATCGATCGGCTTGCCATACTCCCCCTTGCCGATTTCGGGAGCCATGTAATGAAAGGTTCCCACACTCTCAGTCTGTCCTCCCTGGTGACTCGAGGAGATGAACTTGCTCAGTCCATAATCTCCCACGTTGACGACGCCATTATCGTGGAACACGTTGGCCGGCTTGAGATCCCGATGCACGATCCCATGGCGATGCAGGTGAGACACGCCGCCGGCGATCCCGTGCATCCAGGCCAGTGCCTCGTTCGCGGCAAGTCCATCCGGCTTGCGATCCAGCAGTTGCTTGAGGCTGTCGCCGGCAATGAACTCCATCACCACCCAGACGCGATCCTGGCTGTCACGGTGAATATCAAACAGGTCAACCAGATGGTGGTGCTTGAGATTCAGGCATTGCCGTACGCCACGCAGCTCCACGTCCATGTTCCGCTGGATCCGCTTGAGGGCAACTTCCTTGCCACCATCACTGATCGCAAAATAGACCTCGCCGAAACCGCCGATACCGACGCCACGTTTGATCGTGTACCCCTCCAGCGGTCGGTCACCGCTGGCGTGAGTAAAGCTAGTCGGCTGCAATTTCATGGTCCTCTTCTCCCCGGACGACAGGGCGTCCTGAGAATCTAGGTTATCGGCTGGCCGAATGGGTTGTCCAGCGTTGGACGTGACCACCTTACACCTCCTCCAGGCTGACAGCACAGTTTTCGCCCCTTAGTTGCTGCCCACAGTGGATAGGAAGCTGCGAAACAAGCGGTGAACCATCCACGTCCAGCGGCTGCTTGCTGCGACAGAATAACTGCTGGTCCTGCTGAAACAGGACCATCTCGTTATCCCATTCGGGACAGACAACGTGGCTGCGGCTGTTGTTGCCGAGCATCAGTGATTGAGAGACGAGCAGGATTGCATCGCTGCGGGGGTCTGTTCGGTAGGGGCTGAGCAGGTTCAGTCGAGCTGTGGAACTGAGTGGGTGCGGTCGTTGAAAGTGCAGTCGAGTGTCGTTGCCCAGCGTGATCTCGTCGTTGTGCATCAACAGGGTGGGCTGGCGGATTGTCTTGCCGCGCAACTGAACATCGCCGCGGGGTTCGACCAGGTAGTCGCCGTCACGACGGATAATCCTGGCGTGCTGGCGAGAGATGTCCGAGACAATCGGTATGTCCACTCCTGTACCAGGGTCTGCCTGGCCGACAGTCAGTTCGTCGTTGAGACAGGCCAGGAACCCACCAACTCCATCGACCCAGAGGATGAACCGCCTGGGCAGGGCGTTGGCCACGGGAGCTGGTTGAAGAGGCCCGGGGTTACTGGAGAAAAAGCTGTAGAGCTGTGCCATTCGGTTCGATGGTATGCGGTCAGTCGACATGATTGGTGCGCCTTCTTGTTTCCTGGTCTGCAGAAAAAAGAGAGGAGGCGGGAACTGGCTCCCGCCTCCCCCCGGGACATTCCACTGGCAGACTAGCGAGCCAGCTCGGCAATCTGCTCAACCGTTGCTCCCTCGAGACCATCAAAGTGTCGGGAGATCCGGTCCAGGATATCCGTCTGCTCGTCATCCTGGTCGACCGGGATCCGATCCAGTGATCGGGTCTCGGCATTCAGCAGCTTCTCGTCCGCTCGTAATCGCGAGTCGATCGTGCTGACCAGATCGCGAGCCGTTGCCAGCTGACTTTCGTCAAAAATGAACTCGCTGGCGTTCTGAGCAACCTGGACCATGCGATTGCGCGCTTCCAGGTTATCCAGCTGGACCTGCATCTTTCGCTGCGTTGCCTGCATCTCGGCAAGCCGATCACGGGCAACTCGCAACGTATCGTTTCGCGTGCTGAGTAACTTGGAGAGATTCTTGAGAGTCTCCTGGTCCGTGGTGTACTCATCGAAACGATTTACCAGGTCCCGCTTGACCTCGCTGGTGGTGTACGTCGTACCGCCATAAATGAGGTTTCCGCTGCCGGATTCCAGGTCTGCTTTCAGCCGCAGAATGTCACGGTGGTTCTGGCTGAGCTTTTCATCCAGAGTCGTAATCTGCTTCTGCAGCTGCTCTACCTTGACCTCTTCCTGGGCAATCAGGTGCATGTTATTGCGAACTTCAGGGGTAATACGATCAACTTCCTTGCGAGCGCGATCCAGTTCGAAGCCGACCGGGACCGAGCTTCTGACCGAGTCACGTGCCCGGCTGAAAGCTGTCGAAACATAACTGAATGTGCTGCGGCCAAATAACAGCAGCAGCAACACGATGACGGCACCGCCACCATAAAGTGATTTCTTAAGCATCGTTTTGGCCCTCCAAAAAAGCCAGGTTGGAAATCAGGATGTGGCCCACGTGGGGCCGTTAAACAGTCCGTTGCTTGAAAATTCCAGGGACCCGCCTCCAGGCAAGCCCGCAGTCAACGAGGGGTATTTCGACGCGGACCGAAGGATATTGGGCCACTCTGGAAAAAAACTCTGAAACAGTGCCGATATCCGGGCCTGTTAACGAGAATTCGGTGCGGTTGAGGCGGCGAGAACAGCTATCTAGCAGCTGAGCGGGTGCTCCTGGCCGCTTACCACCCAACACTCACTCCTCGGGTGCCTGGATCATGACCAGGCCAATTACCGTGATCACGATGCCGACCGCCAGGGCCACGGTCGGTGTTTCGTTAAACAGCCAGACTCCGGTGACCGCTGCCAGTGTTACCTGGGAGGCGTTAATCAGGTTGACATGTGTCACCGTGGTCAGCTGCAAGGCCCGCGTGAGTGCCAGGAAAGCAACTGCGTTGAAGATGCCGGCCAGCAACATGTCCAGCCATGGCTGCGACTCCGTTGCCAGCATGCCAGCCCAGCCGACACTCAGCATTGCGACTGCCATCAGCACCACGAATCCGCTGCTGGAGACGATGAAGAGGCAGGCAGGCAGCGACATTCCCTGTTTCAGCCCGTAGCTGATTCCGATTCCCAGCAAGGTGTAGGCTATCCCGGCCAGGCAGAGCAGCAGGATGGCGCCAAGCAGACTGGCGCTGCTGGCTGGCGTTAGATCGCTACCGTTGCTGATCTGCTTGGCATTCAACGCCAGTATCATGATCGCAATGATCAGGACCGTCATTGCCAGCATCGTTCGCTGGGAGACTTTTTCCGCCAGCAACCAGCGGCTGAGGATTGGACTGGAGATCAACATGGCACCGAAAACTATCGGCACAGCTACCACCAGTCCGACGACACCGAGCGACAACTGGAAACCGACGTTGCCAGCCAGGTGACCAAACACGGCAACCGCCAGCAGGATCCACAATGATCGCCGGTCTATCGTCTCTTCCTGGCCAGCCCGATAACGAAGCCATAGCCAGGGAAGCGTCATCAGAATCGTGGGAATCGTTTTGATTGTCGCCACCAGGACTGGGTCGGTATCAACCAGCCGTCGCAGGAAGACGTTGGCTGCGGAATAACCGAGTGCAGAGAGACCGCTACAGAGTGTCCCCAGCAGGACGGCATTGTCTCTTACCGAGCGCGTGCCATTCGAGGGTGTTAGCGATCCGGACATCGCGGCATTGTAGTAGCAGCGGTTGTTTGGCCATATGCCACGCTGGCGACTTGTTCGCCACCTCCGGCGGAGGCACAATCACAGCTGTCTTGCCAGTCGTTTGTCACGGATTTCCTTCCGGAGTCAGCACCCCCGATGAACCAGGAAACGCCACCTGTCGATTCATCTCAGGCAGAGAATATCCAGCGGTTGCTGGAGACGACCGGCCAACAACTGGTGCTGGCAGAAAGCTGTACGTCGGGGCTTGTGGCAGCTCGCATCGGCAGCCTGCCCGGCATCTCAGCTCACTTCTGCGGATCGGCCGTGGTTTACCAGGAGCAGACCAAGCAGCAATGGCTGGGAATCTCAGAGCAGACGCTGCAGGAGGCGGGGGTGGTGAGCAGCCAGGTTGCCAGCCAGATGGCCCAGGGGGCACTGCAATCAACGGCACAGGCTACCCTGGCCGCCGCCATCACAGGCCACCTCGGCCCCGACGCGCCAGCTGAACTGGATGGCCAGCTGGAATTAGGTATCGCCAGCCGCAACCACACCGATGGCACGATCGAGACCGTTGTCCGGACCATTCAATTGCCAGAGGTCGGCAGGGCTGCCAGGCAACAACTGGCGGCCCAGCATCTCTTGCAACTTGTCGAGCGGGCGCTGCTTGTCGTGCAAGCCTGGCAGGGGCTGCAAGAACAGCCACAGAGTTGCTGGTCCATACCGAGCTGGAATGGAGCGAGCCCGGCGGAACCAGCGGAACTGGTATTCCCCGGTGCATTTGCTCCCTGCCACGAGGGTCATGTGGAGATCATGCGTGCTGCCCAGCAGGCTGAGTCGGGTCAGCTGGCGCTGGAGATTTCCCTGGAAAATGTCGACAAGCCTGCACTTTCAGCAGCCGCAGCAGTAGCACGAGTTGTACCCCTGGCAGAGATCCCGGTATGGCTGACGCGGGCGGCAACTTTTGTGGAAAAAGCGCAGCGATTCGCCGGCTGCACGCTGGTAGTGGGAGCGGACACGCTGGCCCGGATTGGTCAACCACGGTATTACACCGGCGGCGAAGCGGCGATGCTGGCGGCGATCGACCAGATTGCCGCAGCTGGCAACCGCTTCCTTGTGTTCGGGCGAAAGATGAATGGCCAGTTCCAGACCGGCCGCGACTCGGAACAGGCCAGCTTTATGGGGCTGGACGAGCTGGACATTCCTGCCGGTCTGCGTGAACTGTGCCAGCCGGTAAGCGAGGATGCTTTTCGCCGCGACATCTCCTCACGAGATCTATAGCGGCTGCAGCACGTCGGCTAGGGCGCCTCCTGCTGTGTCCGGAACCACTGGTTCCATTTCTGATGTGCTGACTCGCGTTTCTCCTCGTCCACGAAGCCGCAGGTGTGGCCGTGGAAGACGGTGGGAGGATTTCGCTGCAGTAACTCAAACCCATACGCCTTGTGATTCTGCTTGGTCATTTCCAGCAGCATTACCAGGGCCACATCTCGAACCTGGGTACGAATCACACCTTTCTTGATTTGCGGATTGCTCCAGGTGTGGCAGACCGAGGTATTCTGCAACTGGGGCAACAGGAACTGCTTGTCGTCCGGACCACCAAAACGCCCCAGGGCCATGATGGCGTACTGCAGCATGGATGGAGAGGTTGCCTTGGAGATGAGGTACGAACGTGCCAGCCGCAACCCGGTTTCCTTGAGGTTATAACTGAGGCAGGTCATCAGCGAGTAGTAGGAGTTTGGGTTTGCTTTTTCCAGCTGAACGACCCAGCCATCAAGCATTTTTTCCAGCAGCTTTCGGTGGGGGCTTCCCCGCAGCGTGTCCTGGGTTCCCTGAAACTGCAGGATGCTAAAGATCAGCTGATGCGAGTCGGAGTTGATCACGGCATCACCCTGGCTGGCAACGAACAGGATGGTGGCCAGGCTGGGAGTTCCCGCTGTTCGGGGACCGTTGGCATTGAAGCTGGAATAGGGCTGTAACTCTCTGGCACGCATGGCAAACTTGCCTTCCAGGTTCTGGCCAGAATCGAGTGCCTCGAGCAGTTTGGCTTCGCTGCGGATCATGGAAGCAAACAGCCGGCGAATAGCGGTATCATCGCCGAGTGCTTTACGAAATCGCTGCCAACCGGGCAGCTTGTGATCTACCGAGTTGTCTTCATCGTTGAGAAAAGCAGCCAGTCGAGCAGCGAAGTCGCGTTCCACGATCAGTGCCAGCAGGCGGCGGGCTCGGAGCCGGATCTCGAGGTCGGGACTCCGCAAGGCGGCAGTCAACATCTGCCTGGCCGCTGGGCCGGCGTCTTCCAGTTGATTTGTCGCCCGCTCGCGAACCTTGAAGGAATTGTCACCAAGCTGTTGAACCAGCGTGGTCAGCTTCTCTGCGGAGGGTGTCTGCTGGGCCTGCAGCGTCTGGCTGCCAGCCAGTAGGACTGATAGCAGGCAGCCAATCGTCAGGCAGAACTGCCCAGGAGAGCGGACGACCGTTTTGTTCATGGATGCGCTCATCGGTTTCATCTCAGCAGCAAGACGATCGCGTGATGGCAGGATCGAGCAGTGATTTCTCGATCTCTTGATTATAGGCTGCCAGGACCGGACCGCGTAGTGTTACTCGCCGTTGATTGCTCCACCCATGGCTGTCACCTATAAATGATCGCCTGAAGAATCGCTACCACGCGTATCGCTGCCCACCTCGATGTCAGTCTAAAACCCCTATCCCCATGCAGTACGACGTCCCCACAATTGAGATTGGCGAGGCACGCGTGCCACTCTTTGCCGGATTCGATGTCGGTGGTACGTCGATCAAGATCGGTATTGTCGACGACAACGGAGCCACTGTCGGTACGACCCGCATTGCGATGCAGGCCGAACTGCCGGTGGACCAGACCTTGCAGGCCATGGTGGCAGCGCTCAGTGACGTGCTCGACGAATTGGGCCTGGTGATATCGGACCTGTCGGCTATTGGCCTGGGTACCCCCGGCACCATGGACATTCCTGCCGGCACAATTCTTGAGCCACCTAACTTGCCAGGCTGGCGACATTTTCCAGTCCGCGACCATGTCAGCCAACTCTGCGGGGATTTGCCGGTCGCCTTTAGCAACGACGGTAACGCTGCTGCCTTTGGTGAGTTCTGGATTGGACGGGGGAGCCAGGAGCAGAGCATTGTGATGCTGACACTCGGTACAGGTGTCGGCGGCGGGATCATTATTGATGGTGTGTCGCTCGAAGGAGAACACAGTCACGGGGCGGAATGCGGGCACATCATTGTCGATACTGGTCCGCAGGCCAGAACCTGCTCCTGCGGACAGCCCGGACACCTGGAAGCGTATGCCAGCGCAACGGCGGTGGTCAGTCGGATGCGTGAGTTACTTGAATCCGGTGCGGAATCCAGCTTGCAGCCGCTGCTGGCTGACGATGCCGGTATTTCAGCATTAGAGATTTACCAGGCAGCTGAGCACGGTGACCAACTGGCTCAGCAGGTGATCCAGCAGACCGCTCAGTACCTGGCGACCGGTATTGTCACCTTGCTACATACGATCGATGTGGGGGCGGTGGTGCTGGGTGGAGCCATGGACTTTGGTGGCCAGGAATCGGAGAGCGGGAGGAATTTCCTGGCCGCGATTCGGCAGTGGGTGCATGAGCATACATTTCCAGTGATTGCCGAACAGGTGACGATCGAATTTGCCAGCCTGGGCGGTGCCGCTGGATATATTGGAGCCGCGGGATTGGCTCGCAAACTGGTGAACTAGCGGTTCGTGGCCAGCGGTTCTGGAGAGTCTCCTGGGGGAGAAAGACTCTCTCCTGCTGCTTCCACCCGCGGCCGACCCCATCCCGTATTGGAGAATCTGACAGATGGTGCCACACTGTAGCCAGGAACTAATACCTGCCTGAGCGTGCCAATTCTTCCAAGGCACGAATCCTGGATGAACAACACTGCGATCCGCAACTTCTGCATCATTGCTCATATTGATCACGGTAAGAGCACACTTGCTGATCGCTTGATGGAATATACCGGCACGGTGACCAAGCGGCAGATGAAGGAGCAGCTGCTTGATGACATGGAACTGGAGCGTTCCCGCGGCATCACGATTAAGGCCCGCGCAGTCAGTATGCAATACAAGCACAAGGGCACTGACTACGAGCTGAACTTGATTGACACGCCAGGCCATGTCGACTTTCAATACGAGGTCTCCAGGTCGCTAGCCTGTTGCGAGGGCGCCTTGCTGCTGGTCGATGCCTTTCAGGGCGTTGAAGCCCAGACGGTCGCCAACGCCTATTCGGCCATCGAACATGACCTGACAATCCTGCCTGCCATCAACAAGATCGACCTGACACATCAAAGAGCGGATGAAGTTGTTGAGGAGATCCAGCAATCGTTGGGGATCGCCCCGGATTCCATACTCCGACTGAGTGCCAAGGAAGGCATCGGTATTGGTGAACTGCTGGATGCCATTATCGAGACTGTGCCAGCTCCCTCGGGCAGCCCAGACGAGCCACTCAGAGCGATGGTCTTCGACTCGCATTACGATGAATTCCGCGGAGCTGTCACCTATGTGCGGATCATGGACGGTACGGTCAAAGTGGGTCAGAAAATCCACTTTATTCGCGATGGCAGCGAGCATGAAGTTCTCGAGCTGGGTCAATTCGTTCCGCAACAGCAAACCTGTGCGGAATTGAAAGCTGGCCAGGTGGGCTTTCTGATCTGCAACATCAAGACCCTCGATGATGTTCATATCGGGGACACCGTTGGCACGGTGGCAGGTCCTGAGGTCGAGCCCTTGCCGGGCTACCACGAACCGAAGCGGATGGTCTACTGCGGCCTCTATCCTTCCGACGGACAGGACTTCAAGGAACTTCGTGACGCTCTGAATCGCCTGGCTATCAACGATCCCAGTTTTGAGTTTGAACCGGAGACGAGTGAGGCGCTGGGATTCGGCTTTCGCTGTGGATTCCTCGGGCTGCTGCACATGGAGATTGTCCAGCAGCGACTCGAACAGGAGTCAGATATCGATCTTGTCCAGACGGCACCCAACGTGACCTACGAGGTGACCACAAACACAGGCGAAGTGCGTGAGATCAACCGGCCGCAGGAAGTTCCCGACTCGGGTGACATTGCTGAGTTTCGCCAGCCTGTTGTGCGAGTCAGTTTTATCGTTCCGTCCGAGTATATCGGAGCGGTGATGAAGTTATGCCAGGACCGGCGAGGAGTCCAGCATTCCACGGAGTACCTCAGTCCCCAGCGCGCGATGCTGATTTATGACCTTGCGCTGAGCGAGGTGATTTATGATTTGCACGATAAGATCAAGAGTGCCACGCGAGGTTATGGCACGATGGACTATGATCTGATCGGCTACTTTCCGGCGGACCTGGTGCGGCTTGATATTCTCGTCAACGGCAACCGCGTGGATGCACTCAGTGTTATCTGTGAGCGAGGGGATGCCGACCGTCGCGGCCGCGCCGTGGCCAAGAAACTGAAGCAGGAAATTGACCGGCACATGTTCGAGGTTGCCGTGCAGGCGGCGATCGGTTCGCGGATTATCGCCCGGGAGACAGTCCCTGCGATGCGGAAAAATGTTACCGCCAAATGTTATGGAGGTGATATTACTCGGAAACGGAAATTGTGGGCCAAGCAGCGTGAAGGTAAAAAACGGATGAAGTCGATCGGTCAGGTCGATATACCCCAGAAGGCTTTCATGGCGGTGCTCGATACCGGCGCCGGAAAGAACACATGATGGCGGTGAATACCGCAGAGACAGTCGCCGTTGGTCGCGGTCGCCGCTTGCCGCGGTACCTGATTGTCTTGCTGTCGCTGTCCGTGATCATTTACTGGTCCACTGGAAACTGGCGGCCACGAACTGTGCCGGTGGCAGGTAACTCAATGGTCCCCACTCTCTGGGGTCCCTCCTTTCGGTGGAATTGCACGCATTGCGAATTTCCACTCAGACGCGAGGTGCAGAGACATCCGGAGCCGACAACCTGTCCCAACTGTGGTCAGCAGAATCGCGCCCGCAGCGGTCGTCGAATGGCGGCCGATCGAGTCAGGGTTGGCCTGGCGGAGAGTGTCGACAAGCTCGCTCGCTGGGACCTGGTTGCCCTGCTGCGGCCCAATGCCGAGGACTTCCGCCGCTCGGAACGCTACCTGGTCAAGCGGGTTGTTGGCTTGCCAGGTGAACAGGTTGAGTTGCGGGATGGCGAGCTGTTTGTCGATGGCCAGATGGTGAGCAAACCCTGGGAGGTTTTCCAGCAGCTGCGTATTCATGTTCACGATCGATCGTGCCAGTCAGTTCCTGCCGGCAGCGGACCGGTGAAATGGATCAGTGACCATGCGACCAGCAGCTGGCAATTTGAGCATCAGCTGCGATTCGCTGCCGAGAATACAGAAACGCTTGATCGAATCTACTTGGTCCACACTCCCGCTATCCCCGGACTGAGCACCCCACCCGGTAAACCGCTGACCGGAATCGTGGATTACTACCCGGCCAACCAGGACCTGGCTCGCCCCAGCTTGCACCAGGTAAGAGACCTGATGATCGAAGCGGACGTCAGCTTGAGTGACGGGGCAGAATGGTTGCTCGAACTGACAACCAAGGACCGAGTGATTGCTGTTCGCATGAACCAGCAGACAGGCCGAGTCACACTCGAACGGAATGACGATGTGCTGGCTGAATCGTCCCTTGGCAAGCCAGCGGAATCGGCGCGCTGGCAGGTTTCCCTGGCGGTTTTCGATAACCAGCTGATCCTGAAGCTGGGTGACCAGCAGCTGGTGGCAGTTGAGCCGGCCGATCAGTCGCGGCGAGGGCCAGCCACGGTCAGGATGGCTGCCAGACATGGCACGGTTGACGTTACGGCGCTGCAGCTCTGGCGAGATGTTCACTGGCTGGGAGTCGATATGACTGACAAGCCCTGGAGCCTGGGAAGAAAGCTGGGGAAAGATGAGTACCTGCTGCTGGGGGATAATCCCCCGGTCAGCGAGGATAGCCGCCAGTGGCAGGCAGGAGTGAGCCGGGAAAAGATCCTCGGCAGGGTCGAGAAGATCCATTGATGCTGTTCGAGCCAGCGCAGCAGCCTCCGCTTTTTTCAGCTATATTCCGGCAGCAGAGACAACGACATTGAATGAGTCCACAGTATGGCCACGTCAGAAAAACAGCCGATCGCGCTGGATGAAAATCTGCAGAGCCAGATCGACACCTTTCGAGAGACGATCGAATCGATTGCCATGGCGATCATCCTGGCCTTTATATTCAGGACATTCGTGGTCGAAGCTTTTGTGATTCCCACCGGTTCGATGGCGACTACCCTGCAGGGCCGCCACATGGAAGTGGACTGCACGCAGTGCGGCTTCCGATACCGCGCCGGCGCCAGCAGCGAGAACTCGGATGTGGAGCATCGCCACGAGGTATTGGCAACGACCTGCCCGATGTGCGGTTACCGTAAACAGCTGGACAAGCAGGGCGATCCCAACCAACGTTCCTTTACCGGTGATCGGATTCTGGTGAGCAAGTTCTCCTACTTGTTCAGCGGACCTAAACGCTGGCACGTGGTCGTCTTCCGATTTCCCGGGAATCCCAAGCAACCATACATCAAGCGGCTGATTGGCTTGCCCGGGGAGACAATTCGCATCAGCGGTGGTGATATCTACCACGCCCGCGACGGCCAGCCCTTGCAGATCGCCCGCAAGCCGGACAATCGTCTACTCTCGATGATGCAACTGGTCCATGACAGTGATTATCGACCGGAACTGCTCGACCAGATCGGCTGGCCACGCCGCTGGCAGCCCTGGAGTGCGGATCCTGAGGCGGGCCAGGACTGGACAGCGCAGGGCGAGGGGAGTGGCTTTCTGACCAAGGGGGCAACGGGGCGGGATACCTTTGTGCGTTACAACCACCTGGTATTGCGACCCGAGTTCTGGGATCGAATCGCATCGAATTCACAACGGATTGAACAGTTGACGGCACTCCGCGCCGACCAGCAAAATGTCGTTGCCGATGATCTGGCTCGCCAGATTTTCGAGCGAGAGATTCCTGCTTCCGGTGAGTTGGTCTCGGATTACTACGCCTACAATGATCGCCTTGTGGATGGCGGCTTCGGCTCGCGCGGCGGTGTCCACTGGGTCGGTGACCTGGCAGGAGAATACCAGGTCGACGTGCAAGGAGAGACCGGTTCACTGTTACTGGACCTGGTCGAGGGTGGCGTGCACTACGAGTGCCAGATTGACGTTGCCAGCGGCAAGGCGCTACTCACGATCAATGGTGGCGAAGGGAGTTTTGGTGAGGGAGCTGGCCCACGAGTGGTTCAGGTCGCTGGCGATACAGGCATCGACTCGCCCGGTAGTTACCAGCTTCGCTTCTCCAACTGTGACAACGAATTACGACTCTGGGTGGATGGTAGCCGTATCGAGTTTGATGGGCCGACAGGCTATGCGGCAGACGAGAAGCGAGTGCCCCGCTGGACTGAAGCAGATCCGCTCGATGGCGCACCAGTTGGTATTGGCAGCAGGCAACTTGCCATGACGGTGAGTCGGCTCAAGGTCTATCGCGATATCTACTACATCGCTGTCGGGCCGCACGACAACAATGAGTACGAGCCGATACGGAATCCGGGCACGGCTCTGAGTAACCTGGCGCGATACCGCGAGTGGGATAGCGAACCGATGTTTCGCGAGCGGAGGACGCTGGAGTTTACGCTTGGCCCGCGAGAGTTCTTCCCGCTAGGGGATAACAGCCCGCAGAGTAAAGATGCTCGGCTCTGGATCACCGATCGATTTGATGAGTTTAGTTCTGAGGTCGCGATCAAGCTGGGTGTCGTCTTGACCGAGGAAAATGGTCCGCCGCGGATCAAGCAGGTGCTGCCCTTTGGCGGCGCTGATAGCAGCGGCCTGCAGGTGGGCGATATGTTGACCGGAGTGGATGGATTGCCGGTGTCCAGCCGCGAGGATCTGATCGATTTGATGCGGATCAAGTACGAAGGGTCGGAAATCGACCTTGAGTTGAAGCGGGGAGCAGAGACAATACGTATGACAGTGCCACTGGGACTGCGCCCCAGCTTCCACGAGGACCTGCTGGTGGGTGAAGCCCTGATGGTTTACTGGCCGCATCCCTGGCGAGTGAATGTACCTGGCCTGGGAGCCTGGCCGTTGCTCCCGCATTTCAAACGAATCGGGTTGATACGCTAGACCAGGCAGGCCGGCAGTCAAGGAGGACAGACCGATGGCAATTTTGGACGTCCAGGGGTTGATCAAATCATTCGGCCGCCGCCGTGTGGTCGATGGTGTCAACTTTCAGGTCGATCGAGGTGAAGTGGTCGGACTGCTGGGTCCCAATGGAGCGGGCAAGACGACCAGCTTTCGCATGACATGCGGATTGCTCGAGGCGGACCAGGGAGCTGTCTTTCTGAACGACGTGGATGTCACCCGTTGGCCGCTGCACCGCCGTTCCCGCGAGGGTGGCATGGGTTACCTGTCTCAGGAATCAAGCGTGTTCAGCAAGCTGACGGTTGAACAGAACCTGCTTAGTATGCTCGAGTTGCTGGGTGTGCGTGGCAAGGCCCGGAAGCAGCGCAGTGATAGCCTGCTTGAGCAATTCGATATCGAGCATCTGCGTAAGTCGCGGGCCAGCAAGCTGTCTGGGGGTGAACGCCGACGACTGGAAATCGCTCGTTGCCTGCTCTCCAATCCGGAGATCATTATGCTCGACGAGCCCTTTGCGGGAATTGACCCGGTCACGGTGCAGAGTATTCAGCGGATTATCTGCCGCTTGCGAGACCAGGGTATTGCCATCCTGATTACCGACCACGCTGCCCGGGAGATTCTGGAAATCGTGGATCGCTGTTACGTCATCCATGAAGGTCGCGTGCTGTGCGACGGGACGCCGGATGAAATCCGGGCCAATCCGATTGTTCGCAGTACCTACCTGGGTGATATGCAGGATGGTCCCCAGGCCGGAGCTGCATAAGGACGAATCATGCAACTGTTGGCCCTGGCAAGCTTTGACTATGTTGTGCTGGCCGCTTACCTGCTGCTGATGGTCCTGATGGGGGTCATGTTCAGCCGGCGGCAGAAATCGAGCAAAGAGTTCTTCCTGGCTGGCCGCTCGATGGGCTGGTTTCCGGTCGGTATCTCCGTGATGGCCACGCTGCTGTCGGCACTCAGCTACAGCGGCGTACCTGGCGAGTCGTACTTCGAGGGACTGAATTACCTGATCCTGCCTGCCATGGTCTGGGTCTGTGTACCGCTGATGGTCAAGGTTGTGCTGCCGCTCTATTACAACCTGCGAATGTATAGCGTTTACGAGTACCTTGAGCTGCGATATGACGTCCGCACTCGAGTTGTCAGCAGTATCGTGTTTGTTGTCTGGCGACTGCTCTGGATGGGCGGGGTCCTGTATGCACCCTGCAAGGTCCTGATTATTGCCGCTGGAGTGGAAATACCTGAGCCGGTGCTGCTGCTGTCGCTCGGCCTGATCAGCACGATCTACACCTTCCTGGGTGGCATGCGAGCTGTTATCTGGACCGATGTGCTGCAGGCTTTCGTGATGGTCGCTGGCGTGATCCTGATCCTCTGGGGTACCTGGAGTGCAATCGACGGAGGATTCATAGCGGTTCTCGAAACTGCCAGCCAGCATGGCCGCACGCAGGTCCTGGAGACCGACTTTAGCTGGAGTAGCAAGTGGACGGTCTGGGGGATGGCTCCTCACATGGTGATCTCGATGCTGTCGTTCTATATCGCTGACCAGATTACCGTGCAGCGATTCCTCACGGCACGCAGCCTGCAGGCCAGCCAACGATCATTCCTGCTGAACTGTGTCAGTGTCACGATCATGATTCCTGCCCTGGCCCTGGTGGGCGTGTCGTTGTTTGCTTACTACCAGCATCATCCGGATGATATGCGCCCGATCTGGGTTGCAAACGTGGTGGATCCAGCTACTGCCGAAGTGGCGACTGGTGCAGATGGCACGCCGCTGCTGGATTGGTACGAGGACGGTCCGCGGTTGGATGCCGCCACGTTTGATGCCGCTGCGGTGAAACAGATGATCGCCGATCAGCGGCTGCTTCGTCCTCACACCGGCGAGCCATTCAGCGATCCGGAACGAATTGAGCAATTGATGAACAAGCCCGCTGGGGGCCTCAAGTCGCGGATGCTTGGCAAGCAGAACAGCCAGGGCGAGTGGGTGGTCAATCGTAAAGCACAGGATGAATTCATGCCGCGATTCCTGACCGACAACTTGCCGGTGGGAATAGCCGGGCTGATCCTGGCGGCCCTGTTTGCCGCCTCCATGTCGTCGATGGACTCCGGTCTGAATTCGATATCGACCCTGGTGATCACCGACTTTCACCGTCGCTGGGGCTTTGGCCGTCGCTGGTTGGCGCGCAAAGTGAAAAAGGAGGTCGAGGATCTGAATGAAGAGGATGAGTTGCGGTTGGCCAGGCCGCTGGTGTTGATTGTGGGTGTACTGGCCACGCTGTTCTCGCTGACGCTGGGCCATGTCGGCAATATTTTCGACATCATGATCGCGATTATTAACACCTTTGGCGGACCACTTTTATCGATCTTCATCCTCGGCATGTTCACGCAACGCACAACTGGCCGCTCGGCGCTGCTGGCTTTACTGACCGGCACCCTGTTCACGCTCTGGATGATGCTCACCAACACCTACGATTCTCTTGCTCACCTCTGGCCGTTTGAGCAGACACTCAGCGGCATCTGGCCCTTGATCTTCGGCTTTAGCTTTACGATTGCAGTCGGCTTTCTTGGTGGACTCGTGCTGGGAGGGCAGAAGTCGCCGTCCGAGTTGCGGGGACTGGTGGTGGGACTTGGCCAGCTCGGTGATCGGGGGCCGGAGGAAGCAGCTCGTGTGATCTTCCCGGACCAAGAAGAGAGTTAGAGGATGGCGGTTACAGACCTCAGCGTCTGGCAGGTTTTCTTCCTCTTCCGTCTGCTCGCGGTGACTTCTCCACCAGGCAACCCTGCTCCACTCTGCTGGCTTGAGTTTGTGGGGGAGTGAGCGGGCTCGAAGCTAACCACTTCTCCCAGCCTCCATCCTTCGCGTCTCTGCGTCTTTGCGGTAAAAAGGAACTGACGCTCTGGATACCTGTAGTGCACGCTGCGGCGTTTGAGATCCGGTTCGGGGGCGAGTGGGACCATGATGATATGGAGAGGCAATGATGGGCGAGTCGTATTTCCAGCAGTTGTTTGCTGACCGGATCGGTGGAGCCGATTACGGCAAGGGTACGGAGATCTACAAGTTCGAGAAGATCAAGCGAGCCAAGCGCGCGGCGCTGGCGGATCAGCCCGATCGCGAGCTGCTTGATTTTGGCATCGGCGAGAACGATAGCCCTGCCGATCCCGCTGTTCGCGACGTGCTCTCGAATGAACTGCATAAGCCGGAGAATCGCGGCTATGCGGATAACGGTGTTGATGAATTCAAGCAGGCGGCTGCTCGATTCATGCACCGCCAGTTTGGCGTGGAGCTGGATGCGGCGACCCAGCTAAACCACTGTATTGGTTCCAAGACAGCACTTTCCATGTTGCCGGCCTGCTTTATTAATCCGGGTGACGTGACCCTGCTGACGGTACCTGGCTATCCAGTGGCGGGAACCCATACGGCCTACTATGGCGGTTCCGTCTTCAAGCTGCCTCTGCTGGCTGAGAACAACTTTCTGCCGGATCTGGATTCCATTCCTGCGGACGTGGCTGCCCAGGCCAAGCTGCTGGTGCTGAACTATCCCAACAGCCCGACTGGGCGATTGGCGACGGCAGAGTTTTTTCAGCGAGTTGTAGAGTTTGCCCAGCAGAACCAGGTCGTGGTTGTTCAGGATGCAGCTCACATCCTGCTGACCTATGATGGCGAGCCTCGCAGTTTCCTGCAGACACCGGGTGCCATGGATGTGGGAGTCGAGGTGCATTCGCTGTCGAAGGGTTACGACATGATTGGCTGGCGGATTGGCTGGGTCTGCGGGAACGAGACGATCGTACGAGCTTTTGCCGATGTTAAGGATAATTGCGACTCGGGTCAGTTCATTGCCATTCAGAAGGCTGCTGCAGCGGCATTGGATAACGAGTCGATACCGACACGGATTCGAGCCAAGTATCGTCGCCGCCTTGAGAAGCTGGTGACAATCTTGCGTGGCCGCGGATTCCAGTGTGACGTGCCGGGTGGATCGTATTTTCTCTACACGCCCGCGCCCACGGGAGTCGACGGTGGGCCGCTTTTTGAGTCAGCTGAGGCGGCCAGCCAGTATTTGATTACGGAGCACGGAATTGTTACGGTGCCGTGGGACGACGCCGGTTCATACCTGCGTTTTTCTGTCACCTATGTGGCGGATGATGAGCAGGCGGAGGATGAGTTGATGGAGGAGACGGTTCGGCGGCTGGTAAATGTGGACTTGAGTTTCTGAGCTGGCGTGATGCCTGGGCGATTGTAATGAAGCGAATATCCAGTGGATTGATCTTGTTGCTGCTGTTGGGCGGCGTGACCGCCTGTGGCAAGAAGTCGAACAAGTCATCGGCCAATGCAGCGGCGTTTACCAGGGCGACAAAGATCGAGGATCACCGTCGCCGCGGCGACCAGTTGTTGCGGGTGGCCCAGGACCAGCACAAGAACAATCAGACGGGTGAAGCGGCCGCCTCGATCAAGGCGGCGATGGCAGCTGCCCGGCAGGTCGAGGATCCTTATGAGCAATGCAAGTTGCTTTGCATGGGGGTCTTTCTTTATGAGGCGATCGACTTTGGGCATGAGACGGAAGAGGCGATCAGCCTGGCAGCTGAGATGGTGGAGAAGATTGAGAATGTTGGTCAGCGAGTTGAGATTTCAGCGAAGCTGGCCGAGATCTACAAGCGATTCAAGGATAAGCAGTCGGTGGCCGAGTTGTACCTGGAGGATTGTGAGAAGCTGGCTGGGGGGATCGAAGTGCTGGACGAGCAGGTGCGAGCGTACATGGTGACGGCTTACTATAGCCACCGGCTGGACCATGTCGAGGATTGTGATCGGCTGGTGATGAAGGCACTGAATGCAGCGACCACAGTGGCCGACTACCGCCAGCAATCGGATCTGTATGGTGAATTGGGAACCCGCCTGTTGCGATTGGATCGTACGGGTCAATCGACTGAAGCCTTCACGATAGCTGAGGAAGGGGCCCTGGCGGTTGAGGAGGATCTGAGTCGGGCGTATACGCTGATTGACCTGGCGGTGCGACTCAAGTCGGGGGGGCATGCGGGGCGTGCCAAAGAGTTACTGGATCAGGCGGTGGAGATTGGCAATGCCCAAACGGAGAGTGCCCTGCGCCGTGAATTGCTGGACAAGATCCGCGACGCTCAATAGTGACAGGGCTCTCCCCTGCCGTTTTAGCCACTATTTTCTCTGCCTCTAACGGTCAGGGGGCAACCCTGACAAGTCCGCCGCAGGTGGATTGTCCGGGGCCTTTGCCAACTGGACGAAATCCGGCGTATAATGGAAAAAGGCACCAATCTTCCTGTTGGGATGACGAATAATAGGGAGTGCCGTGAGTTCGATTGGACTTTAATTACAGGGGGGCGAACTGGATTCGACCGGATAATCAGAAGCGCCGGTTGCGTGTCGTGGTTGGTCAGTTGGCCACGTTAAAAGCTGACCGATTTTTATGTGCTGAGGAAAACCTCGTACTGGCTGCGTAACAACGTAGCCCCGGTCGATGGACTTTGTCGGAGAGTCCTGAAGACTGGTCGCCAATTCCGGATCGTTCACGATCACGCCGGGCACGTCGTGAATTAAATAAGTTCCTGGATCGCTGACCTGGAACCCTGTCGATTGGGGTTCAGACTCAGTCAAATCAAATAATCGACTATACACGTAGACGCTGTCGTGGAAGTATCTCGGGACGCGGGTTCGATTCCCGCCGCCTCCACTTTTCGTCCTTGGTGCCAGCGGGTGCCAGGGACTGACAAAGAAGATGAAAACCCCTGTTACCGCAGGGGTTTTTTTCGTTAACGGTGGCCAGTTCCATGGTCACCCTGTTGTCAGCCGATGACGACACATGACAGGGTGTGCCGCAGGTTTTACTCCCAATATGCTCCCAGGATTCTGTGTCGGCCTGGTGAGGCTGCGGAGGTCCGGGTGCGGGAATTTCTGCCTCTGTTGGCGAGTGGCTACAATCGGGGAGTTGCAACTCTCTTAGGATCACCAGGTGCTGCCATGAAACGACTGCTTGTTTGTTTGCTGCTGGCAGTCCTGCTGCAGACTGCCAACTTCGTCCTGGCCGCGCCGCCCAACTTCGTGGTCATCTTCATTGATGATATGGGCTACGGGGACATTGAGCCCTTCGGGTCGAAGATCAACAAGACCCCGCATCTGAACCGCATGGCCAGGGAGGGCCGGACGTTGACCTCCTTTTATGTCGCATCCCCCGTCTGTACTCCGTCACGGGCTGCCCTGATGACCGGCTGCTACCCCCAGCGCGTGGGCCTGGAAAAAGGATCTGGGCACATCGTGCTCTTCCCGGGCGATCATCACGGCCTCCATCCGGACGAGATCACCATCGCCGAGACCTTGCGGGCTGCCGGGTACGCCACCGGTTGCTTTGGGAAATGGCACCTCGGTGATCAACCACAGTTTCTTCCCACGGCACAGGGATTTGATACCTACTACGGAATTCCCTACTCGAACGACATGTGGCCGATGTTAAAACGATTCCAGTGCCCGCCTCTTCCCATCCTTTCGGACACCCGGGTTGTTGAACTCGTCAAGACAATGGACGACCAGGCCGCGTTGTGCCGAAAGTTTACCGACGAGGCCACCAGGTTTATCCGCAAACACAAGGATCGCCCGTTCTTCGTTTACCTGCCGCATGCCTTCGTGCACGGCCCTCGCAAGGCATCGCCCAGGTTCATGGCCGAGGGGAAGAAGGTCGAGCAGGCACAGGTGGAGGAAGTGGACTGGAGTGTCGGCCAGGTGCTCAAGACGATCCGCGAGGAGGGGCTGGCGGACAACACGCTTGTCCTTTTTACCTCGGACAACGGTCCTGCCGGGGGCCTTTCATCCGGTCCACTGCGAGGCAGAAAAGGTTCTGCCTACGAGGGAGGCCATCGTGAGCCGACGATCGTCTGGTGGCCAGGGACCATTCCGGCAGGAAGCTCGTCGGGGGAACTTGCCACCACGATGGACCTGCACCCCACCTTTGCCAGGCTGGCTGGCCGGTCCATGCCGACTGACCGTGTCATCGATGGCAAGGATATCGCTCCGCTTCTGCTCGGCACGCCGGGCGCCACAACGCCGCATGACCGGTTCTTCTACCAGCAGGGAGGATCGCTTGCTGCCGTCCGCGCCGGGGACTGGAAACTGCTGGTCAAGGGGGAACTCTACAACCTTGCCTCCGACCTGGCGGAGAAGAATGACGTGGCGGATAAGAATCCAGATATCGTTGCAAAACTGCAGGGCCTGCTTGTTGAGTTCCGAGCGGACCTGGAAAAGAATTCGCGTCCTGTCGGGATTGCCACGAACCCGCGGACTCTTACCCCACGGCCGGGAGTGGAAGGGGAGGAAGCCTACCGTCCCACGCTCTCGCTTCCCAGGGAAGGTAAGTGAGACGCACCGTGACAGGAACTGCACGAGTATTCCGGCTGGCCCTGCTTGGTCTCTCTCTCTGCCTGCCGATAGGTGAATTGCCCGCTGCCGAGGGACCGCCGAATGTCCTCTTCCTGGCAGTCGATGACCTGAACGACTGGGTCGGGTGCCTGGGGGGGCATCCCCAGGCAAAGACTCCCCATATCGACCGGCTTGCTGGAAAAGGGGTCCTTTTTGAACAGGCTTACTGCGCGGCACCGCTCTGCCACCCCTCCCGCACCGCGATCATGACCGGTCTTCGGCCGTCCCGGACAGGAATTTATGGCAACCTGACCTGGTTACGTGATCACCCGGACTTCAAGCAGGCTATCACGATTCCACAGCACTTCCGCCAGGCGGGATACAAGGCCTGGACGGGTGGCAAGATCTTTCATCAGCCGCATGGGAAATGGTCTGATCCGGCAAGCTGGGATGGCCAGTACTCCACCCGCATGGGGACCCTGGGTCCTGAAAAAGAAAAGCGTTACCGCCATGGCATGCGAGAGATGTTCTCCAACGCCATCCTTGCCCGGCTGATTGACTGGGCCCCGACCGGGCAGGCAATGGAGCAGACCAGTGACTGGCAGACCGCTGACGGGGCAGCCACGTTCCTCCAGCAGAAGCACCAGAAGCCGTTTTTCCTGGCCTGTGGGATCTATCGCCCCCACCTGAGCTGGTATGCACCGAGGGAATTCTTTAAGATGCACCCGATCGAAGAGATCCAGCTTCCCCCCTACCTGGAGAGTGACCTGGATGACATTCCAGCCAGGGGACGGGCCATGTCGGGCGAGGTATTCCAGATTGTCAGGCGTGCCGGGCAGTGGAAGAACGCGGTGCAGGGGTACCTGGCAGCGACGCCGCCTGCTTTTGAAACAGGCCTGTTTCCTGAAGAATCGTGCGATAGTTGGGCCCTCCTCGGGGGGAGTGTTACGGATGGCGAAGCTGCACCACGCTTACCGCTGGTCGCAGCTTTTTGTATTAAGAGCCGTTTCCCACTGGACGTGTCCGGCGATGAGACCAGAATATGAAACAACAGCCCTCAAGTCATGAGCGGCAGAAGTCACCTAAGCACGATTGGGAACGGGAATAGAATTGATCGAAGCATTGATGTATCGACTTGGTTTTTCAAAGACGCATCCTGTCTTTGTGATTGGCACAGGTCGCTCCGGTACGCACTGGCTTGGATATGCATTAAAGGACCATCCTGAAGTTCGAGCGACCGTTGAAGCTCAGCCCATGTTTGGTCTCTCCACCCAGATCGCGCTCAATCCCACGATGGAAAAGCAACTACTCCCCAGGCTCGTGAACGCATATAAAAAGCAATTGAGGAAAACAAGCCGCCGTCTTTACCTGGATAAATCTCATCCGAATATTTGGATTACGGAACCATTGCAAGCTGAATTCCCCGAAGCTCTCTTTGTTGGTATCGAACGTGATCCCTACGCCACGGTTGCCAGCATGATGAAACATGCTGGCGTTTCTTCATGGCACCATCGCTGGAAGGAATTTCCCCTCCCTAATCGCTTCCTGGGAATCGATGAAGGTGCTGCTGACTCCTATGAATCATTGCCATTTGCAGCGAAGTGTGCGATGCGATGGCTCGCTCATCATCAACGCATGGAGGAGTTGAAGAATTCCCTTGGCGATCGGCTATTCGTGATATCGTACGAGTCATTCGCGACGGAGACTCGCAGAGTCATTGAACAACTTTCAGTGTTCCTCGACTGCAACTCCCATATTCCCGAGCCAGTCGTAAAAACAGAATCGCTGCAGAAGTGGAAGTCGCAACTGACAAAGGAGGAGATCCAGCAAATAGAACTGATCGTGGGATTTCCACCAGGGGAAGATCAATAAGGATCTCCTGGGGCCAACACGACGTGGTTTTCGACCAGACCGCCTTACCCGACGTGTTATAGCCCGCCGGGTCTCGCAAGACGATGTAACCTGGAAGATCCTGGTTCTCACTGCCAAGTCCGTAGGTGATCCAGGAACCCATTGCCGGATAACCAAAAAAGGGTTTCCCAGACTGGAACATGCTGATAGCAAACGGATGGTTATTATTCACGGTGTACATGGATCGAATCATGCACCAGTCGTCCGCCATTGCGGCCATGTGGGGCAGGGGGGATCCGAAATTCTACGTCTGGCATGTTGTCTTGCAACAGAACAGGGAATTCGTGTTGCTGCACCCATCCATGACGCCCTTCTGGTCGAGGCTCCTGTGGATGAAATTGAACACGCCGTTTCAGAAACCCAAGCAGCTATGAGAGAAGCCAGTGAGACGGTCCTATTGGGCTTCTCACTGCGTTCTGATGCGGAAATCGTCTTGTTACCCTCACCGATACAAAGACAAGCGGGGAGAGCGAATGTGGGACGTTGTGTCGGACTTGGTGAGGGGGATGGATGGATGATTTTTTCGACAATCCCGACCGGCTTCGGTTGCAATCGGCCCAGCAAGTAAGGCACTCCCCATCCAGCGAAAAACGGGCTGCACAGTTCCCCCAGAGTCGCCGTGTGAACGGCGAATTTGTGAAAGGACCACTTCCCTTGAATTGGCTTTCGAGTGCCTGCAAGCTGCGTGGGAAGTCGCCGCTCACCGTCGCCCTCGCAATTCTCTTTGAGGTGGGCCGGCGCAAGTCGAGTCAGATTGTTCTGACAACGGCCATCTGTGAGCGATTTGGCGTGAACAGAAAAGCGAAATATCGAGGCCTGTCAGCACTGGAAGCTGCTGGTCTCATCTTGGTGAATCGTCGTCCTCGCAAGAACCCCATTATCACGGTTCTCGATGTCGCCGAGTCAGCATCGACCGACATGGATACAGACCAACAGCGTGTAGCTGGCGGTCTCGATGCCGGTCACATCTCAACGAAACTCAAAAAGGAGGCACAAGATGCCCAATCAAATAAAACAACACGAAGAACCCCGGCGTCTGACATGGAGTGAACTGGTCGCACTCGAACCACGCTTGGAAAAGCTGCTGTGTCAGATCGAAGCGTCACGCCCAATCGAAAGCGAATCTGACTTCGACTACGAAGGATATTGGGGACAATTCAAGGACACCATTTCCGATCTTGTCGGCTGGCACCGTCGACACGGTGACGAGAGGCTCCACACGACGCACTCCTACGACACTGCATATCGCACGCTCTGGCAGGCTCTCCACGACTGATGAGAGTCCCCAGTTGATTAAGGCGTCAGGTCGCTCCGCGACCCGACGCCGATTTCATGCGCAGGGACATAAATACTTCCATGAAGTACAGCAGCTTTTCTGAATACGTCGCCATGAGGGAAGGGATTCTACTCCCAGACCCCCCCCGTAACCCCCGGCGGCTGTTGTTATGGATAACAGAATCTGCGGAGTGTGATGACAGTACGAAACGCAATTGACGAAGAAACGGAACCCGGTTGGGACGTCGGAGAGAAAATCTCAGTCCGTGTTTTTGTTGAAAAGCAGCTCTAAAATTGACTCGGAATCAACACCCGCCCGGAGAAGTTCTCAGATGGCACAAGACAAGTCCTCCAAGAAAAAGATCTCGACTCAGACGCAGAACAAGATCGCGTTCGGAGAGGTCGTGCGGGCGAGGCTGGAGGCGTTCAACCTGCCAGATTCAGAGAGATCCCCGTCGAGGGTGATCCGGTATTCAATGGACGATGCCTTCGTGCCGCTCGGCACAGCCATGGCAGATATCGCCGTGCATGTTTTCCGGGGCGACTTTTGCATTAGCCAGAGCCTGACCAAACGCAGCGCCGATTTCAGTATAATTCAGCCTTACCTTCAGCGCGCGGAAATCATTCCGGTGCGAAGCAGAACCGAACGGTTGTTCGGCTGGTCACCATAATCAACGTGCTACTTCGGTGTCCTCGGCCCATTTTTCGGTAGCGGGTCGAGCGGCAAACCCGTTGATACGAGTTCGATTCCGCTGAGCAGGCTCTCGCTTTTGTGCGCGGTGAAGGTGAGCGTGCAGTCGCCATCGAGTTGGATACCGGTAAATTCTTTGACCAGGCACTTCATCCTGCCCCGGGCCGCGACGAAGATATCGAAATCCGTTAGCACAGGTTCGCCCTGCAGAGCGACATCGAACACGCGGGCCCCGGCCGCGGTGTGTTGTGGTTCGACGAAGTAGAGCCTCACGGTAAACGTTCCGGACTTCAGTTCCGTCAGACGCAAGGACTCGATGCCTTTTGCGCCAGAGGCACAGACCCAGGGCCAGCCCTTTCCTGCCTGGATAAATAGGGAATGGTGATAAAAATAGTCAGGGCTCGCCGGCTGCGTCGTGACTTTTACTGTGGGCGAAGGCCCGCCGACGCTGGGGTGGTCGAGAAACAACGTTCCGCCGTGGGTCATCCGGTCGCCGGGCGCTCCCAGGTTGATGCCGATACGCACAAGTGGTTTGGCGGTGCCCGAGCCCCAGGCAGTCCATTGTTCGAACGTCTGCGGCATACTGATCAGCGCGGCACCGGTCGGCAACGGGTAGCTGCAAGTGCAGCCCTCGTAGAAATACGGCATGTTCAGAACGCCGTTAGCCGGAATGACACTATTCGTGCAACCGGAGCGTGGGCCGGCAATATTAATGGTGCCGCTTTCGATTCGTTTGTCATAGAAGGCGGGAGTCGCCGAACGCATTGTTATCAAGTGGCCGTAGTCCACACCGCCGTCGCAACCGTAGCTCTTGACATAGCATCGCGGCTCGACGAGCCCGGTCAGCGGATTCGTCATCTGGCCCTTGTCGGCCTGCCTCTGGAACGGATAGATATTTGGCTTCTCGCGCCGGGACTCCAGTTCCTGCAAATACTTCTCGACATACGGCGGACGAAATTGATATGGCGGGCGAAAATCGGAACCCTGCGTTTTGGGGACTTGTTCTAACCGCGACTCGGCTTCGTCACGCGACAGGACTCGGCCGGTATAGACGTCCATGAAGGATGCATTGAGCAGACGGAACCGCCCGGTCCCGTTTCGATGGAGATGGTTGACGGGACCCATCTTGTCGACTTTGCCCTGCCAGTCCTTGTCCTGAGAAACCATGACGCCGCCCGCGATCGTCGGTTGCGGGGCGCGTTTGAAGTGTGCAACGGAATCGTCGAACCACAAGATACCCAAAGGAGCCCGGACGCGGGCGTCGGGCGCACTCCAGTTGTTTATGTAATCGACGGCACCGGGCAACGCGCCCGCCCGGCGGACGAGCAGGAGGTCTCCGTGGCGTTCAACCCGGGCTTCGCTATGTCCGGCCGTCCGGAGCCACATGCGGATTTCCTCGTCGCGCGTCGGCTCTACGGCGAGGCAGGCGACGCCCCCGTATGGCTTGAGTCGTTCATATAACGTCAGGAGGTAGTCAGCACCCGTGTTGAGTCGGGTCGCGCCCCAATCTTCTGCCACAATCAGATCGGCCAGATACTGCGGAAACGCGACTTCCTCAAGCTGGCCCGCCACGATCGACAGTCGGCTGGCCTGCGCGGAGGGTTCAAGGACACGTTGCCGTATTGCGTCGGCATTGGATTCAACGGGGGCTAACGCAATGACGTGGAAATTCGTCTCGGCAGCCAGTTGCTCCGCCAGCCGGCCATCGCGCGTACCGAGGACGAACGCGTAACCGTCGCGAACGGGGGTTAGCGTCCGAAGGTGGGTGATGGTAGACGCCAGCGCCTTGTCGACGTCGGGCTTAGGCGCAGGTTGTGCCGGGTGAAAAAATGGTGAAACTTCCGGTTCGCCAAAACAATAAATCGTTCCCTCGCGGGTCGTGACGAACAGCCGGCCGTTGGCGGCGACGACGCTGTGAATATCGCCATCGACCCCTTTCACTCCATCTGCGTATTTCAACAGAGTGCCGCCGAGCGTCACCTGTGTCCGCAATCCGGCGACTCCTTTGCCCGTGCGCAGACCCCCCTCATGCAGATCACGATTGACGACACTGTCGAACTCAATCTTGCCGCGGCGAACATCGCGGGCAAGTTGAGGGTCCATCCGCATGAACCAGCCGCCGGGAACGGTTCCTTCGGACGGGAGTGTGAAGTCGAGCAATTCGCCGCTGTGGCGATTGAAAGTGGCCGGTCGCGCTGCACCACAGGGGACGAGCAGTTTATCGCCATTAACCAGCAGGTATCCTTGCGGAGAGAGTCCTCCCAACGCTTCGGCGCCCACGTGCGGTTGCTTGCCATACAATGTTCCGCAGCGATCGTTGACCCATTCGACCTGACCCGACCAGGCGTTGAGCGCGTAGACAAAGACGCCCTCCAACGGCCAGACTCCGGCAGCGAAATAGAGAGTCTCGTCGGCCAGCACCGGACCCCCGCGGACAGGCCAGACAGAAATCAACCGGCCATTGCCCAGGATTTTCCGAGCTGAAGGGACGGCACGAAACTTCCATTGCAGCTCTCCGTCGGTCGCACTCAAACAGTACAGATGGCCGTCGTCCGATCCGAAGTAGAGCCTGTCTCGCCACGCAACCGGTGCCAGACGCACGGGACCGGCAGTGTAGAACCGCCACTTTTCTTTACCGGTCTCGACTGCATAGGCGACAACCGCATCGATGTGCGGCAGTGCCACGTACATTGTGTCGCCCAGAACAATCGGCTCGTAACCCTGGTCAAATTGGAGCCGGGACTTACGGAAAGCGGGCGTCACCGGCGGAAGTTGCCGCTTCCATTGCAGACGTAGCGGAGAGGGAATCTTGTTGGCTGAGATATTCGTACGGCCGGCGTCATGCCGCCAGGTGGGCCAATCCTCGGCTGTCGCTATGCTGGCGAACGACAATAGCCCAAATAGTGTAACAGCGGAATAACTCCTGAGTCTGTGCATGGGAATGCGTCTCCGGTAACGCAACGCCAGTTTCAAGCAGGCCGGACCAGGCGAATCGCCGTTCCGGATCCGTCAGTATAAACCGGCTTCACCATTCATTCCATTGCCGGAGCGACGTCGCTTCGCTCCTTGTTCAGCCTACTCAACTTTCCCTGTGACTGCTTTCGCTTTCACCGGAGCTTCACGAGTCGCGGCGATGCGGACATTCTTGAATCGCGCGGAATCTTCGGCGTCACTGTGCAGAACAACGTGGGCCAAGATGGCTTGCCTGAGATCGGCCGAGAGCAGCGGCCAGGCAGTGATCACCTCGGCCAGTTCTTCGTGGCCGAGTGCCATCGGTTGACGATTGGCGTCATTGTTCCACTCCCAGGACACTCCCACTTCCTGCAGCATGTTCCATATGCGTTGGGCTATCAGTGAGTTACGAGATTGGACCCGCGGGTTCAATTCCCGCCGCCTCCACTTGGATAAAATAACTTGTCCTGAAGACTCAGGACCGGTCACGACGCGACAGAAACCGCGTTGTGACCGGTCCTTTCTTTTTGGGGTAAAGAGAATTCGAAGGGACACGACGTGACAGGGCGCGACTGGTCGGGAATCAAATGGAATGCGTCGGGGCGATTCAATGCCCTACTGCCATCGCGCGATCCAGAAACCATCAACCGTGCTTCACTGGTATCTTCGTATGTTGGAGATCCGGATTTCACCAATCTGGCCAAAGAAATTCCCGAAACCCAGGAAATTGAAGGCACCTCCGTAACGCGAGTACCCGCTGAGCCGTGTACTGACGCTGAACTGAGCTTGGTGCTGGCGGTTGTTGACCAGTTTGCGTCCGTCCGGACTCTTCATCCGCCAGACCAGCTGACCGTCCAGGAACAGTTCGTGCAGGTCCTGAGCATAGTTGTATTGCCAGGCCACGTGATGCCACTCGGTGTCCCGAATCCCCGCTTGACTGGGATCCCCCACGATCCCGCTGGGCCGTTTCCAGGGATGGAGATCCATCAACGCCTCTTCTGGCCGAGCGCCCAGGAAATGGACACCCGGTGCCATGCTGCCGTCGGGCGAATCGTGGTCCGAGAGGTAGAGTTCCCAGACGCCTCGTTTCGAATTGTCGTAACTGCCACAGATGTGTCCATAGTCAAAAAGCTGGTGGGTGCGGTCCACCTTGGTGCCATGTCCCTGGATCGGTCCGGCCCGTCGTACCCAGGCTTCCACGGTCCATTCCTTCGTGCACGTCTTCAGATCCAGCTTCGCGTTGCCCGTACCCTTGATCCCCCAGCCGTGTTCACCGTGCCCCATGTTGTCGTAGGGAAACCGACCCACTCGTCCGGGCCACGACATTCGCATGTCCCCACCCATGTTGGTCCAGGTCAAGGTAAGTTGCTTGTCGCCCATCCGGTCCTGGATCAACTTGCCATTGGGGCCCTGCCAGTCGTAAAGCACGACGGTGTGCTTGTCGGGCTGGATTACGCGGAGGTGACTTGGGAGCACTCGAAGAACCAGGTCCACACTGCGCCGGAACCCGTTGGCGTCTGTGACCTGGATCGACGGACGCACGTGCCCCCCTGCGACCGGCACACCTTGCAATCGACCGGTCGTGCCGTCGAGTGTGAGACCGTCGGGCAATGTCCCATCGACCAACTCCCACCGCAGCGGTGTGGCCATGTGAGTTGTTTGCAGGATGGCCTGGTAGGACGAGCCGACAAACGCCGGCGCGAGCGATGTGGTGATCAAACGGCCTTCCAGAACGCTCAATGAGAAGGTGTGCGTGTCTGTCCGCCCGGCTGCATCTGTCGCTCCGATCGTGACGGTCCGGTTCTCGACCGTCTCGAGAGGTTTTCCGCAGATGACACCAGATGTGTCGTCAAGATCGAGTCCTTTGGGAAGCGTTCCGGCCAACAACTTCCAGGCGACATCGCCGTCAGCGGCATCGGTGGCCAGGTCGACCGAGTAGGGGATCTTCAACGAGGCGTCGGGCAGCTTCTGGCCGACGATGGCCATCGTTTGTGCGACTGGATATCGCATGATGCTCGAGATCCGCAACTCGTCGATCTCACCCTGAAAGTTCCCCGACTTGATAAAGAAGGGTGGATCCTGCGAGTGGATCCAGCCTCCGACGATGAATGGAGTGACAACATCTTTGACGTTGTTGACAATGATGCCCGGTGAAGCGGGGTCATGGAGAGTGATCCGGGCGACACGTTTTCCGTCGAGGAAGAAAGTACTGAGCTGATCTCTGTAGCGGAACTGCCAGGCCAGATGGTGCCATTGGTGGTCGGCGATGTGCTGCCCCTTGGTCTTGTTGGGCCAACGTTCCGGGAACAGGAAGTTGCTGGTACCGAAGTTCTTTGTCGAACTGGACGCAGCGATGAAGCGTGCGGCGGGCAGCAGTCCGTCCGTGAGGTTCCCGACGCCACCTCGGCCGAGGTTGAGCGTAAAGCTGAAACCGCCGCGTCGACCGACTGGAAGGCCAAACCCCTCGTCATCGGTGCTGCAGATCACCGCATAGGTCCGGCCACCTTGTTCCTGCCCGCCCGGTCCGGTGTAGCGGATCCAGGCCTCAATGGTCCATTCGCGGGTACAGGTCCGCAGATGAAGTTTGTCGTTGTCGGCTGGCCCCACCCGCAAATCGGCGTCGTCGGCTCGACGGGCAAAGCGTGCCGTGGTCCCAAACCCGGGTCGTGAACCCCAGTCCGCTGTTTTGTGAGCCCGCAGTGTCAGTGCCTGGTCGCCACACGCGTCGTGAGCCTCGTCACCTTGGCCCTCGTCAAAATGGTAGAGCACAACGGTGTGCTGATCGGGCTGAAACGGTCTTCTCCAGTCCGATTCGCCATTGTCTTCAGCCCGACAGGGGTCCGACGAGAAGACGAGAACGACTGCCACAACGACAGATGTCAGGGCGGCAGATAGACGACGACTAAACACGCATTGCTCCATTGCCAATTCCAAACCAGGACTCGGTCTGCGCCGCATCGCAGCCCTGAGGCTCGGACACGGAGCCCCTATTCTCCCCGCCCCAGCCTGGGCGTTCAACCCACCAGATCCGAACCACGCTCCCCGACGTTCACGCTGCTCTGACCCAAGAGATTGAGCGGCACTGTGAAGCGTCTCAGTGCATGCGGGTCGGTGAAGATGAGCTCGGATTGCCCGCCTGAGCTGACGAACAGGGTGAGAACGTGAAATAACTTCTACTTCCCGGTGATGTTGTGCCCATCCTCTTCCAACACACCGACCGCCTTCGCCAAATCCTGCTCCCTGACCAACACAAAGTCGGTATTGAAACTCGAAACCACAAACACGCTGATCCCCGCCTCGGCCAACGCTCCCGTCAACGAGGCAATCACGCCGACCAGTGTAAAGTCGAGTCTCGCTGCAACTCGAAAACACCGCCAACTCCGTTCGCATTGAACGCCTTTGGGAACCTGATCCTGTCGGCAGACGATGGAAAGCTCGTCGGCCGTGCGAGTGATCGACACAAACTCGCCGATCGCCCAATCTGGGATAGGCGAATCGGCATCAAGCCGGCAGATGGCGATGGTCTCAGGGAGTACGATCAAGTTGAGGTTCATGATCCTACTGGTTTTCCCATCTATGAATCCTTCGCATCGGATAACCGGCTGCGGCGGATACTTTGGAAACCGGCGATCCGTCTGGGACAACTGGCACAGCAGAAATCTTGAGCCGGTACCGGAAGTGACTTCCGTCATGTGCGAGCAAATTTCGCAGATGCTCTGTTTCATGTTCTACTCCGCTTCTGCCCAGACTCTCGCTTCTCCATCCTCGTCGATTTCCACATGGATGACGCTGGCCCGGCAGCAGACGGGGCAATCCTCGACATACTCCTGGCTCGACCCCGCCGTCGAATCAATCGGGATCACGATCTCCTCACCGCAAGCATCGCAGATGTAGCTGGCTTCGTTGTTCATCTACTTCTTCATTCCCTCGACTATGCTGACCTCAGTTCCGGTGGAAACGACCCGTGCAAGTTCAAATCCAGCCTCGCCGAACAACGTCCGGTACTCGTCTTCGGTCCTCTTCTTTCCTCCCGGACCCAGCAGTATGACCAGATCAAGGAACTTTCCTCCGAATGGTTCGTTGCCCGGAGGAATGACACTTTTGACAACAAGCAGTGTGGCGCTGGATGACATCGTTTGATGGCAGTTGCGGAGGATCGTCAACGACTGAACCAAGAAACTGTTTTATGGCGTCGTCAATCAGACGACAAAGGCAATCACTCTTACCGCCAGGTCCTGTCCTTATCCCGTACCGCAACGGAATGAAAGATCTCTGCCATGCGGAAACGATTTCCCGGCGGTGCTTCTGTATGATGCTTCGATTCCTTGGCGACGGCGAAAATATCAATCATGTCCGTGCGATTTTCCAGGATCTTATGCACTTGATCAACAAATACGAAAAACACACCCTCATGCTTCTCTTCGGCTGCCATGGTTTTCAGCGCGGCGATGGGATCCATGCCCGCGGATTGCAGGGTCGTCTTGTCCGTATTTGCAATCTGGGCCAGCACCACGGCTGCACGCCAGCGTTGCCCAGGGGTGGCTCCGTTGACAATTGAATCTGCTGCCAATTCGTAGCCGCTGATGTCGCCCAATTCGGCCAACACCCTGGCCACCTCCAGGGCGTGCTGCACCTGTTGCCGGTCAGCTGAAAAGGTCTTGAGATCTTTCTTCATCTGCTCCAGGCCACTCGCGTCATGCAATCTGCCGAGCATGTCGGCTGCGGCCCAACGAACCTTGGGATTGGTATCTGCGAGGGCCTTCTTCAGGACCGGAATGGCCTTCTCTCCATCGCGTTCGGCAAGCAATCCCAGTTCTCCATGAAAGTGGTAGTCGAACGTGTCGTTCATGGCCCGATAGGCTGCCTGACGCGTTTCCCACGGAAACCGATGCTGGGCGACGGGCTGGTGAAACTGAAAATTCTTCTCCGCACCGTGGGCCTTGAAGAAGGCTTTGACATGCGCTGCCGCAGCCTTGGGGCCCCAGCCGGGAAACACACCGTCGTTGGTCGGCGAGCTGGAAAAAAAAACGCGTGGTGCAATGGCCGCCGCTACTTCATGGAAATCAAACGGGAACTGTCTGTAATCCGACTTGTAGAGCGTCTCCAGCGGCGGCATGTATTGGGGAAGTGCCCAGGTCTTGAGTCTGCCCTGTTTCGTTTCGTAATACGCGAATGGTGTCCAGCCACAGCTGGAGACGGCAATCTTGACCCGCTCGTCGAAGGCCGCCAGAAACATGGCATTGTGTCCGCCCAATGAATGGCCAATCGTGCCGATCTTATCGGGGTCGACATCCGGATGTGCCTGCAACAAATCGACGCAGGTCATGTGGTTGAAAACGCCTTTGATTGTTCCCGAGCCGTATCGGTCGGAGTCGAAATCGTAGGGCTGTGAATCACCGAAACTCGGATAGTCCGGAACGATGACGACATAACCCAGCATCGCCAATTCAATCGGGAAATTGCACAGAGGCCAGCTTTCGAAACAACCCTTGCCTGCCTGACCGGTCGGGTGCATGCCAACAATGCCGGGGCGCTTCTCGCCCGGTTTCTTGTTGAGCGGCTCGTAAAGAAAGGCATGGACGAGCTCACCTTCCGCCACCTCAAAACTGATCGTCTTTTTGGTATACCGACCTCGTAGCTGCGAATTGACCACGCGAATCTCAAAGTCTTCGAGGCTGCTGCGGGTGGGGCGATCAGGTAGCTGACCCATGCCCTGCAACATGCCGTCGATGATCTGCTGGCGTTTCTTCTTGAAATGCTGCGGTGTCGCAATCGGCTGGAAGAGGTCGTCTTCGTCGTAATAGACCAGTAACTCGTTGAGCTGCGGGGGGACCGTTTTCTTGTCGCAATTCTGTGGATTGGCCGGTGTTTCTCTCAACAATGTGAAGTTGTCTGCCCACACTTGAACGCCAAACCTGTTGACGGGGTTCCTTTCAAACACCCTGAAGGTGATCTTGTAGCCTGTTTCCGCTCGGTACGTGTTGCGCCCAATTCTCGTACGTTTTCCCTCTTTCAAGTAGCGGGTCAGATCCAAGGACACCTTGTGCCACTCGGCATCGCCCCCAGCGACGTCCGCTTCCCAGATCACCTCGTCGTCCAGGAGCAATTCCATCCAGTGATAACGTTTGGTCTTGCCCATGTAATCGTCTTTGACAAAGAACGAAATGCCTTTGTCGGCAGGCGTCAGCTCAACGACCTGGACAATCCCAGCGAAGTCTTGTTTCTTTGTCGGAGTGTCCCCAGCAAGTGAAACCGCAAAGCTCTTTTGGCCAGTGTGGGATGTGTCATCGCTGAAAGCAGCCTGAAACCTGCTGCCTTGCGTGACGACCTGCCAACCGCCGTCGTCCTCAAAACCTGGGTTATTCAGGCCCTCAGCTTGCAGCGGAACGACGCCCGCAAACAGCACGAGCGATAACAACCAGATGCTTGGCGAGTACGTCATTGGGTCTTCCTCACTCCCGATTCTAGCGACACGTCATCAATCGACCATCTGCGACAGATCATTCTCGTGCAACAGTGCTGATATCACGCCGGCCAAGGTTCGTCGTTGCGAATGTAGCTGCCTTCTTTGAACTCACTGAAGAAGTGTGGCAAAAGTAGATGCTCGATCGGCAGCCCGCTCGCATCGGCAACCAGACTCTCCGATGCTGCATAGGTGCAGCTCGAGGTGCCGTGGACCAGTACGTGGTACCACGGTTGATCGCGGTCTGGCTGTGTCTGGTTCTTGGAGTACCATTTCTCATCGGCCCGACAGAAGTCGTCGCGGTCAACGACAACTCCCCGATAGCCATAACGCCGATGGTGAACCAATTGGCCGGGTTCGAAAACCGGTCGGAGAGGATCTGGTGGTGGACGTGTGATTGCAATCATGGGCGAGAGGTTGTGGAACCGATCGAAGACTCGAGGATGACCAAGGCCGAACGACAAAAGGACCGCACATTCGGCCCAACGACCTCATCAATAAGGTCTATCCAGTATCGAAATCATACAAGATACGGGGGCCGTCGGCGTTATCGCGTGGTCGACTAAAGATTAGGACTCGGCTTCGTCGTCCAGGCCAAGACGCGACTTCAACTCGTCGGTCCTGCACGTGCCCAACTTCTCCTGCACCTGCTTTGGGTCAGCTGATAGCCAGGCCAGTCCACATGCCACGCAGAGCAGCGGCCAGGCAGTCATCAGCTCAGCCAGTTCCATGGTCACCCTGTTGCCAGCCGATGACGGCATATAACACGGTTCGCCGCACGGTTCACTCCTGAGACACTCCCAGAGAGGTGCACAGCCCGTCTCGATTCCAAGCAGGTCCGTCGAACGATACACTGAGTACCAGTTTGAGAAATTGAAAAATACTGTTGATGTTGTCGAGCTGGTGGAATCATGAGGGTAGTCCTGTTTGATCTCGATGATACCTTGTTCGATCAGCAGCATTGCAGCCGTGCCGGTCTTGTGGCAGCCCAACAAGCGTATCCGGATCGCATCCTGGGATCGATCGACGAAATTGAGGCCACTTATCGCGAACTGCTCGAGCAGTGGCACGTGAAAGTCCTCGAGGGGTCCATATCGACGGAGCAATCACGCATCGAACGATTTCGAGCGTTGATGTCTGGCGCCGAGACCGTCGCAACCGAAGCCGATGTGCTCGCGGCCGCGCGCTCTTATCGTGACGCATACGATGCTGCCTACCGGCCTGTTCCAGGGGCTATCGAAGTGCTGCAGCGGGTCAGGGCGGAATGTCCGGTCGGGATCGTGACCAATCACATCGTCTCCGAACAAGTCAAGAAAGTCGCTCGGATTGGCGTCGAACCATTCATTGATGAATTGGTCGTGTCCGAAGAAATTGGTGTGGCCAAACCGGATGCGAGGGTTTTTGAAGCCGCCCTGTCGCGACTGGGCGGTACAGCGGACAAAGCGGTAATGATCGGCGATTCCTGGTCATCTGATATTCTCGGAGCAGCTGGACTGGGGATCCGTGCCATCTGGCTGAATCGTTATGGCAGCCCGTGTCCCGATTCGGACCTTGTGACCGAGATCCGGTCGTTCGAGCCGGCCGAAAATATTGTCGATATGATTCTCAGCCCGTCATAATCATCCTTGGATCGTTGGCCAGCAATTCCAGCCGGGGCCCATGTCCCTGTTGTGCATGTCTTGTCAAGCAGTCGCTGAATTCGTGTCCTGCATTTCGCTAGTTTCATGATTTTGTGCTGGTAAGCTATGGTATTCACCACGGGAATCTCACATGGAAATTCAACTCTACTCTCGCCGCAGCATGCTGCGCGTTGGCGCCCAGGCGTTAACAAAGAACCAGGCAAAAAAGCAGAAGTAACTCGGGCCAGCACTATGCCAGGCGGATGCGTCCCTCTGGTTCCCCGCCCATCATCCGTTTCCTTGAATTGAGCCGAAGATGCGAGTTATTCATGTCGTCGACGTGCTTCGATATGCAGCCATCATGCTCTGCCTCTGCTCTGACCTGGCCCTTGCAAGCGATAACGAGTCGCGATCGATTCCGACGATGTCGTACGAGCGGCCCGTGCCGATCCATGCCAACGGTGAGCTGATCCGCCTGGAAGACCATGCCGTGACCCGCTGCCACGACTGGGATCAGGACGGTGATCTGGATCTGCTTGTCGGCGGTGGAGACGGGCGGTTGTGGCTGTATCGCAATATCGGGACCTCGAAGATAGCTCGCTTCCAGGAGAAGGAAGCAGTCGTGGCCGGTGAACGCGATCGCTGGGGGACGTCCTACACGGGGTGCGTGCTGGCCAACCTTGTCGGTAATGCGCTGCCCGACCTGGCTGTCTGTCACTCGGGAGACCAGCTGACGATTCACCAGAATACAGGCACAGCCAGGGCTCCCAGCTTCGTCGAGACGGGCCTGGACTTCCAGGTTCAGGAGAATTGCCAGGGCCGCTTCGATGTTGCTGACTGGGATGGTGACGGGAGGATGGATCTTGTCACAGGATCGTTCGGAGGAAAGCTGGTCTGGTACCGGAACCAGGGGCAGGCAGGGATGCCGCAATTCGGACCGGGAGAACCGTTTTTCGATATCACGCTTGCCTACAATTCTCACCCACGGATCCTGGATTTCAACCAGGACGGCCGGCTGGACATGCTGCTGGGGGTGAACTGGGGTACCGTATCGCTCTACTCCAACACGGGGACAGGGAAGAAACCGTCCCTCGGCAAAAGCCGACTGTTTCAATGGCCGGATGGCACAAACCTCAATATCCGCAATGAAAATGGCGATGACACAACACCCGAGCTGGCAGACCTCGATGGCGACGGCGTTCTCGATTTACTCAGCGGAGGCAAGAACGGACAACTCTTCTTCATGCGGGGCGTGGGCTTTTCATCGCGCGTGGAGTCTTTTCAAAAACTGCTGGCAGAACACTCGAAGAATCTTGGGCAGGTGCTCCGCGACGATGCAGCGGTTCGCCGGCAGGTCTTCGGATCTCTGGCAGCGATCCAGGCGGATCTAGCAGCTGAACTGATTCCCCGATCATCCCGGGAACAACTCTTCAAGAAACTTGCTCCGCTGGCGAAGCAGTACCCAGACGTGCTCCGCCGCTCACGGTTCGACTTGGAGTCTGGACCCCACGTGCCAATCCTGGCTGGGCAATACTGGGTGGTGCTACTGGAGTCGCTGCCCGATTCGATCTTGAACCGCAGACGTGTTGCAGATGTCCTCGACTTCCAGGCGGGGTACCGCAGGCTGCTGATTGATCTCGGTGTGCTGTTCATCGACAACAACACCGCCACGCCCGAACACCTGGCGGCGATGCACCAGCTGATGATGGCGATGCCCCGCGGCACGTGGGATGTTGAAATGATCACGGCGGCTGGTTGGCTGGGACCGGCAATCAAGACCCAGAAAATTCGCGCCCGGTCAGGAATCAACATCTTTGATTTACCGCTGGGACACCCGGAGAACAGCTTTGCTGCTGACGCCCCAAGACCTGGCGTCACCGATGTCTACCTTATCTGCCTGGCCCATGAACTGGCCCACAACATGCTGGACACGGTTGGCAGAAGGACTCGCCCGGAATTGTATGAAAGGAAGTTTGAGGGCCTTGCACAGGCGGCCGGTTCCGAGGTCGTTTACAGATCTCCCAAGTCCCGCGGCATTGACTTCGCGGCGACCAGGAAGAACTTTCAGAGTATCGGTGCCTGGGACGGTGATGACGCGAGCTGGAACGCAGCCTGGCTGCGTTACTTCAAGGGCCAGGAAGATTTTGACCGGGCGTACACGCGGGGCAATATCCAATTCTTCCTGAACGCCCCGCAGGAAGCCTTTGCGACACTGGCTAACCAGTATTTTGCCGACAGCCAGCTGATGCTCGATTTTTGTAAAGTACGCTGGGATGCAGGACATCGCTCAAACATCAACCAGTTCCTGCTGATCACCGACTACCTGAGCGAAGGCACAAACAAGGTCAGGTTTTACGTCCTGCGACCAGGAGGTGACCTGAAGGTCGCACCCGTTCGTTTGGCTCGTGATCGTGCGGGCCGCATCACACGGGTGCAGTCGCAGGATTCGACGGCGACCTTCGATTATCAGGACGGAAGCCTGGTCACCGGCTTTCGGCTGAAGCCCCTTTCGCCGTGAGCCGGCCATGTCCGCACAAGGCGGGTTCGATTTCCGCTGCCGCCACGTGGCACCATCCGTGACAGGCGGCCAGCAGGAATACGAACTGCAGGTTCTAGAATGCGATTCGATAGGTGGGAATAGAAATTCCCGAAATGGAGAGCGATCGCAAGGAAATCGAACTGGGCCAGGAGCCTCGACATCGTGCGATCAGGTCCGGCACATCATGAAAAAGGGTACCGATGGCACCCGCCATCTCCCTTCTGCTTCGCGTTGATGGGGCGGTCGTGGCCGGAAAATCACCCACGGATGCCCCCGCCAAGATCAGGCAATGTCAAAACGATCGAGGTTCATCACCTTGACCCAGGCAGCCACGAAGTCACGTACGAAAACCTGCTCGGAATCGTCCGATGCATAGACTTCGGCGATCGCTCTGAGCTGCGAGTTGGAACCAAAGACAAGATCCACAGCCGTTCCCGTCCATTTGACTTCGTCCGTACTCCGGTCACGCCCCTCGAAGAAGTGCTCGCACCTGGCGGACAGCTGCCAGGTCGTGTTGTTGTCGAGCAGGTTCACAAAGAAATCATTGGTCAATGTCTCGGGCCGATCGGTAAGGACTCCAACGGCCGACTGACCAGCGTTCGCATTCAGGACACGCATGCCGCCAACGAGAACAGTCATCTCTGGGGCGGTCAACGTCAACAGGTGCGCTCGATCCACAAGCTGCTCTTCCACCGGCCGCGGATGCTCAGTTCCGACATAGTTGCGGAACCCATCCGTGGTCGGCTCAAGCACGGCAAATGAATCCACATCGGTCTGCTCCTGGGAGGCGTCCGTACGCCCCGGCGAGAACGAGACTTGGAGATCCCAACCAGCATTTTTCGCTGCTTGCTCGACGGCGGCACACCCTCCCAGGACGATCAGGTCTGCAAGTGAGACTCTCGTCCCATTGGACTGTGCGCTGTTGAATTCTGACTGGACCTGCTCCAGCACCGGCAAGACGCTTGCCAAGTCCTCCGGGCTATTGACTGCCCAGTCCTTCTGGGGTGCAAGTCGAATCCGTGCCCCGTTGGCACCCCCGCGCTTGTCGGTGTCGCGATATGTTACGGCCGACGCCCACGCCGTCGCCACCAGCTGGGAGATAGAGAGCCCCGCTGCCAGCAGCGCATCCTTGAGCGTCACGACATCCTGCTCTGAAATCAAATCATGATCGACGCTGGGCACAGGATCCTGCCACAGTTGTGGTTCGGGGACCAGCGGCCCAAGACATCGCGAAACGGGGCCCATGTCACGATGCGTCAGCTTGTACCAGGCCCTGGCGAAGGCGTCTGCAAACGCATCCGAATCCTCGTAGAAACGCCGGGAAATCGGCCCATAGATTGGATCCATCTTCAACGCCAGGTCCGTTGTGAACATCATCGGGGCGTGATTTTTCGCGGGATCGTGGGCATCCGGTACGGTGCCCACCGCCGACTCATCTGTCGGCGTCCATTGTGTGGCGCCCGCTGGACTTGTTACTTGCTCCCACTCGTAACCAAACAGGTTCTCGAAGTAGTTGTTATCCCACTTCGCTGGCTCGGTCGTCCAAGCTCCCTCCAGCCCACTGCTAATCGTGTCACCGGCATTGCCGCTGCCGTAGCTGCTCGTCCAGCCGAGACCTTGCTCCTGCAGGCTGGCCCCTTCCGGTTCAGCACCGACATGCTGATCCGCGTCAGCGGCACCATGAGCTTTGCCGAACGTGTGGCCACCGGCAATCAGGGCAACAGTTTCCTCGTCATCCATCGCCATGCGGCGGAATGTTTCGCGAATGTCCGTCGCTGCAGCAAGCGGATCCGGAGTGCCGTTGGGCCCCTCGGGATTCACGTAAATCAAGCCCATCTGAACGGCGCCCAGAGGATTCTGCAGGTCTCTGTCGCCACTGTAGCGTTCATCTCCCAGCCATTCACTTTCAGGCCCCCAATAGATGTCCACTTCAGGTTCCCAGACATCCTCTCGCCCGCCAGCGAAACCGAGCGTCTTGAATCCCATCGACTCAAGGGCGCAATTGCCGGTCAGCACCATCAGGTCGGCCCAGGAGATCTTCCGGCCGTACTTTTGCTTGATAGGCCAGAGTAGCCGCCGCGCTTTGTCGAGGTTCACATTGTCGGGCCAACTGTTCAGAGGTGCAAAACGGAGTGTTCCGGAGCTTGCACCACCCCGGCCGTCGGCGATACGGTAGGTGCCGGCGCTGTGCCACGCCATGCGAATGAAGAACGGTCCATAATGGCCGTAATCGGCCGGCCACCAGTCCTGGGACGTTGTCATCAATTCAGCGATGTCAGCCTTGAGGGTATCCAGGTCGAGACTCTTGAATTCCTCGCCATAGTCGAACTCCTCACCCATCGGATCTGAGAGGGAAGAGTTTTGATGGAGAATCTGCAGCTTCAGCTGATTCGGCCACCAGTCTCCGTTTGCCAGAGAACCAGCTGCGGTGTGTCGATGAGCCGGGCTCATCATTGGGCACTTGCTTTCGCTATTCATGCTTTCTCCGATCGCGTGCTAAAAGTCTCTGCCAACCGCTGAAAAATGGATTGGCCGCTCTCCACTCATGGGATGATTTCCAACGAGCGAAACAAGCTTCCATACTGGGGCTATGTTGGTTAGTCGAGGCCACTATGGCCTTGACGGCAGTCATCGTCAAGACGCCAGCAGGCGATCCAATAGATCACCAGGCAACTGCCTCAGGATGCACCCCTCGGAGTGCCTCAGGCGTGAACCGCGTGGTGAGCCTGCCAGAAGTGACGTATTGCGAAAGCGTGCCGCGAAACGGCCAAATCTACTGAGTCCGCCAAGGACAAATCGTGATTCAGAAGCTGCTGGGTCGACCGGCCTGGCGTGATCGAAGTGATAGAATGGCTCATAGCCTGAGTCACTTAACACTCGAATCCTCACCAGGGTCTCCGATAGGTAACGCCATGAGTTCTTTTCGTCGCCATTGCATCCGCTCACTTCCTCTTGTTCTGATTCTGGCGTTGATGACGGTACCGGCCAGAGCCGCTGAAAAGCCGGTCAAGGTCTATATCCTCTCCGGTCAATCCAACATGGTCGGGATCGGCCAGGTGACGGGCGGAGGTAGCCGCTGGGGATCAGAGTTCATCGACCCGGTGCTTTCCGTATACCCCGGCAAGTACGATGCGGATACCGAGTACGAGAAGATGAAACCGATCAAGACGCTGGCGCTCGAGAGCTTTGGTGGGACCACGCCTACACCTTACCCTGGCGGCGGGACTCAGATTGTACGCGGCTTTATCCAGGTCAAGACGACCGGTGTCTATGAGATGAATCCTGGCTACGGTGGCTCCACTTTTAACATCATGGATGTCAATGGCGAGGAAGTTTATCGCAAAGAGCCCGGCAAGGATGCGGTTCATGCCCAGATCAAGCTGACTGCCGGTGCCAGGATCTCATTCAGGATCATTTATTTGACAGATCAGGCCAACGGGCTCGGTTGGATTGCACGTACGGACATCCCCGGAACTCTTGCCACCGTCGTGAAAGAAGACGGCAAGTTTCCCTACCTGGTCGACAGCCAAGGCAACTGGGTGGAGCGGAAGGACGTCTGGTACAAGGGCGTTGTGACTGCTGGTGCGAACAAGTGGCTGAGTGTCGGCTGCGGTGCCAGCAGCAACAGCATCGGTCCGGAACTCGGCTTTGGTCATATCGTCGGTGACTATCACGATCAACCAGTTTTGATCCTCAAGGCATCGCAGGGCAATCGGTCGTTGGGCTGGGATTTTCTTCCGCCCGGCAGTGAACGATTCGAGGACAAGGGCTATGTCTATGCCGGCTACAAGGACTCACCGGGGCGGTGGGAGAAGGGTACGAAGCCCGAGCCGATAGACTGGTACGCGGGCAAGCAGTATGACGACTGCTTTGCTGCGGCCCACGAAGTGCTTGATAACTTCGATAGGGAATTCCCGCAGTGGAAGGGTCGTGGCTACGAGATCGCCGGATTTGCCTGGTGGCAAGGCCACAAGGATGGCAGCGAGCCACATGCCAGTCGCTATGAGCAGAATCTCGTAAAGCTTATCAAGACTCTACGGAGAGAGTTCGATGCGCCGCAGGCTCCCTTCGTCATTGCAACGATCGGGTTCGGTGGATGGACAATGTCGGGACCGCACAAGACGGTTGCCGAAGCCCAATTGGCTGTCAGCGGCAAGACCGGCACGTACCCAATGTTCCGGGGTAATGTGCTGACAGTCGAGACGCGCGACTTTTGGCGAGATCCGGACGTGTCGCCGAGGAACCAGGGTTTTCATTACAACCAAAACGCCGAGACCTATATGCTGGTCGGTGAATCCCTCGGACAGGGGATGCTGAAGCTGCTCAAAGCGAAAAAATAGGCGGGCAGATCAGCAGATTCCCGGCTGCCGCGACCTGGCCACGATCGCGCAGAGAACCGTCCGCAGGGCCGCTTCTGCTGGTGCCATGCTCTCCGTGCAAAGCGAGGGCCCGGTGCTGCCTGTAATCGCCCGGCGCTGCAATCAACGTCAGCGGGGTGTTATTCCGTGGTTAATGTGGCATCGAACATGAAAAGGACGATATCATGTGTAGAGAGGTAATTTCGACGTCCTCCCGAATATGTATAGATCGAGTTTGCTGGATGCCATTCTCGGCTGTTGAAGGAAGCAACCATGTTGACCATCCCCGGACCCAAGTCGCGATTCTGTGATGGAATGTCGCGACGCAGCTGGCTGCAGATTGGCTCCCTGGCGATGGGAGGGCTTACGCTGCCGCAGATCTTGCGAGGCGAATCCCAGGGGGGGCCGCGCAAACGGATCAAGGGCGTCATCATGGTGATCTTGCCAGGTGGGCCGACGCACCTGGACATGTATGACCTGAAACCGGATGCTCCGATTGAAATCCGGGGGGATTTTCGGCCAATTGCCACCACGGTCCCGGGCATGGAGATATGTGAGCTCATGCCCCGACTGGCAGGCATGGCCGACAAACTTGCACTCATCCGCTCACTGGTCGGATTCCAAAACGATCACAACACACACTGGTGCACGACCGGCTGGGAGTCGCATGCGGAAATGCCAGCCTCGCCACTGGTGCCGGGGTTTCCACCTGGCGGCTGGCCGTCGATGGGCTCGGTGTTGTCCAAACAGTTTGGTACGCGTGTGCCTGGCGTTCCGGCTGCCATCGACCTGGTTCCCGTCGAACCCGATGCACGTTTCATCATGCGTACTGCGCCGACACAGCCAGGTTATCTCGGCACAGCTCATGCCGGATTCGAGGTTGGCGCGGTCGATCGCCGCAATATCATGCTCAATGGCATCAGCCCACGGCGGCTGGCTGACCGGCGGGCATTACTGACCAGCTTTGACCAATTCCGTCGACGAGCTGACCGTGAGGGGGTTGCGGACGGGATTGACGAGTTCCAGAAGCAGGCCTTCGATGTTCTCACTTCCCCACGAATGGCGGATGCACTTGACCTCAGCAAGGAAGATGAGCCGCTGCGGCGGCGATATGGTCTTGAGAGCGAGTATCCGAATGAGCGCCAGGGGAAGACACACCTGGACCAGTTTCTGCTGGCGAGGCGGGTCATTGAAGCGGGTGCGCGGTGCGTGACCATGGCCTTCAGTCGCTGGCCATTCGGGCGAATGTCACAAGACGACTACAACTGGGACTGGCACAAGGACTGCTTTGGCGAAGCACGTGGCGCGCTTCCTCTCTTCGACCTTGGACTCTCTGCCTTGATCGAGGATCTCGATCAGCGCGGGCTGCTGGACGACATTGCCGTTGTCGCCTGGGGTGAATTCGGACGCACGCCAAAAATCAATGCGACGGGCGGCCGTGACCATTGGCCGAATGTGGCGGGAGCTCTGCTGGCGGGCGGTGGTCTGCAGTCTGGCCAGGTGATCGGTTCGACGACTCGCTGGGGCGAGGATCCAAAAGACCGCCCGGTTCATTTCCGTGAGGTCTTCGCGACCCTCTATGAACGACTGGGGATTGACGTGGCGACCACGCAATTCACTGACCTTGCCGGCCGGCCCCAGTACCTGGTTGGCGAACACCGGCCGATGCCTGAGTTGGTTTGAGTCGGAAAGGCGATCGCCACGCCGACTTTGAGCCTGGCCGCCTGCAGTTGCCGGTCGTGACTCGCTCCCTATTGTTGTCGTACCTCACGTGGACCACACTTGGGTACAAGATCACGACCAATAACTCAGCATGGGAGCTTATTGATGTCCAAGCCAAGGAGCTCACGGCAACGTGTTTTCGGGCTGCCTGATGTGCTGATGCTGGTCGTCACGTTATCGCTTACGGCTTCAAGCTATGCGGCAGATAAAGCGAAGGTGGTTTTCATTTCCGGGTCGCCAAGCCATGGACAAATGAAACACGAGCATCGAGCCGGCAACATGATCCTGGCCCAGGCCTTGAACAAGTCGGGGTTAGACGTGGAAGCGGTCCTTGTCCCCCATTACGGATATCCTCGCGATAAAACCATTTTGCAGGACGCGGCAACGGTCGTGATTTTTTGTACCGGTCATAGTGGCCATGTCGTCAAGCCGCACCTGGACGAATTTGATGCGTTGATGAAGAAGGGTGTCGGCGTGGTGATGATCCACTGGGCCACGGAAGCCGAAAAGGGCAAGCCGGGAGAGAAGTTCCTGGAGTGGATGGGTGGATTCTGTGATCTTGACTGGTCTGTCAATCCGCACTGGACTCCCAAGTTCAGGGACTTTCCAGATCATCCGATTTGCAACGGCGTGCAGCCCTTTAGTATCAACGACGAATGGTATTACCACATGCGGTTCGTCGAGAAAATGAAGGGCGTAACGCCGATCCTGTCGGACCTGCCGCCGCCGGAAACCTTGCGGCGAAGTGACGGTCCACGCAGCGGCAACCCGGCCGTTCGCAAGGCAGTTACCGCTGGCGAAAAACAGCATGTTGCCTGGGCTTACCAGCGGCCCGCTGGGGGACGTGGCTTCGGATTTACCGGTGCCCACAATCATGTCAGCTGGCAGAATGACAACTTCCGCCAGATCGTGCTGAACGCGATCTTGTGGACAGCACATGTTGAAGTGCCGGAAAAAGGCTGCCCATCGCCAACACCAAGCGATTCCCAGATCGAGCAGAATATCGACGGTAGAAAATGACAGCGGGTGCTCTGTCAGTTCTCAGTCAATCTCGGCCGCGGTCATTTACTCAGCAGATGCCAGCTGAGGTGCTGGCGAAGAGGAACACGTTATGAAATCGGGTTTGACCAGGTTCATCATCGTGGCCATTGCACTTGGCATGCTCATGCCAGCTGCGCTGCGGGCATCCGACAGTCGCCCCAACGTTGTCTTCTTTTTGGTGGACGACCTCGGCTGGCGTGACCTGGGATGCTATGGCAGCAGCTTTTACCAGACACCTCATATCGACCGTTTTGCGAAACGCAGTGTGCGGTTCACCCAGGCGTATGCCACCTGCCATGTCTGCTCGCCAACTCGGGCCAGTATCATGACCGGCAAGTACCCTGCCCGCCTGCAGCTGACCGACTGGCTGCCGGGTCGTCGCGAGTTTCCATTTCAGCAACTGAAGAATGCTGAGATTCACCAGCACCTGCCTCTCGAGGAAGTCACGATAGCCGAGGCACTCAAGCAGCACGGATATCGCACCGCACACATTGGTAAATGGCATCTTGGAGAAGATCCCTTCGGCCCGCTCCAGCAGGGTTTCGATATTCAGATTCCGCGCTGGAACAAGGGCTGGCCCAAGGCCGGCTATCACGCGCCGTTTCAGCTGGATGGTCTTGAGAACAAGCAGGGTGAATACCTGACCGACAGGCTGACCGATGAGGCCGAGAAGTTTATCGAGGCCAACAAGGATCGCCCGTTCTTCCTTTACATGTCCCATTTTGCGGTTCATGACCCGATCCAGGGCCGCGAGGACCTGGTGGAGAAGTACCAGGGAAAACTTGAGGCATTGCCGCCTCGGCAGGGTCCTCCATTCATACTGGAAGGCAACCCGGATGATCTGAATCCATTATCGAGGGAAGACCTCAAGGCTCGCATGCTCGATCCTGGCTGGTCGGGCTACCGCGTCTTGCCCGAGCGAACGGTCAAGATCAAGCAGCGGCAGGACAACGTCCAGTTTGCCGCCATGGTCGAATCGGTTGATGAAAGCCTGGGCCGTCTGCTCGCCAAGCTCAAGAAGCTAAACCTCGATGACAACACGATCGTGATCCTGTTCTCGGATAACGGTGGTATGTCCGCAGGAAACCTTGGAAATCCCAAGCGGGTGATTGCTGCGGATCGCCTGGACCGGGCCTATTCGACATCGAATCTTCCGCTTCGCGGTGCCAAG
>Ga0209089_10000199_pt1 | contig 55821 bp, 63 predicted proteins | sample ArcticOcean_MG_C_FD_187431 | JGI IMG/M metagenome (GOLD analysis project Ga0209089, IMG submission 187431) | Marine microbial communities from western Arctic Ocean - ArcticOcean_MG_CB2_150 (SPAdes) (version 2) | ecosystem: Environmental > Aquatic > Marine > Oceanic | place: Arctic Ocean: Canada...
AGATATTATATAGGGGTACTTTAAAATTGGATAAGTATGAAAGATATATGGTGATAGGAATATGAAATACGATTTAGAAAGAATTAAAAAAGAATTATCAACATTGCCTGAATATGGTATCAGAAAATATATAAGTTGGTTTAAAAAGAATTATTTGTTATAATATAAATATAGGAGAATGGAAAAATAGAATGGAACCTTTAATACATTTAAATTATCCTATCAATAAAGATATTTTATTATTAGAATCTGATAAGGCTAGGGAAACTGCTAAACCTTGGGAACTTGCTGAAGATAAGAAAAAAAATGAAAAGTCTTGGCAGGGTATTCATAATTATACAATAAATGAATGGTTAGTATCACATTATACTAGTGATTATATAGATAATATTATGAAAGAATTAAACATAAAAGGCAAACCTAGATTCTATTATCTACAACCTAATTATCAGTTAAGACCACATAAAGATTATGGAACTCAATGTGCTGTAAATATAATATTGTCTGGTTCTACTCCAATTAATATTGAAGGTAAGGATTATTATTATAGTCAAGCATTAATTAATCTTCAAAAAGAACACTCAATTAAAACAGATAATACAGAAAGAATTATTTTAAAGTTTTCAATACCTGATAAGTCTTTTGAAGAAATTGCAAAAGAAATTAAATATGTTGTGTCATCTTAAATATAAAATTGATAAAGAATATTGGCGAAATGTTTTTTATGAAAACATACAAGAAGGAAGGTGGCATTGGGGAGTACCAAAAAGAAAGGAATTACATTGGTATCAACTTTTTGTAAAGGATAACTCGCCTTTAAAACCATTATTTAAAGATATTGAAAATGAATTAGGTATATATGGAATGAATAATTATCCAAGATTTTCATATCAATTTCAAAACACTAGAGTTGAACAACATTTAGATGAAGACTTTGGAGTTAAAATTCAATTTAATTTATTAGAAACAATACCTATAATACATATAAAAAATAAACCGTATCCATATGAAGCAGCATTAATAGATGTTGGTCATAATAAACACGGAGTAGAAAAAGATGAAAATTCAAGACTGATATTGCAGTTTTATTTAAGACACTCTTGGAAGGAAGTTTATGATAGATTAAATAAAAAGGGTTTAATAGACCAAGAAAAAACTCTTTCAATTAATCCTAACTATCAATCATATGAATCTGGAAAGTTTGAAAAGACAATGGTTAATGCTTTTGAAATACCTGAATTTAAATTTGATAGTGAAAAATTAAAACAAATCTATTTAAGTAATAAAAAGGATTGGGCACAATATGGCAAAAATGAAAATACATCTTTACATACTCAATATGTTTCTAAAGAAGATGTACTAGAACATATTAGTCAACTTAAAAATTATAATGAATTAATTGAAAATGTTAAATTTTTTAAAACGTTAAAGAATGGTAAAGTAGGTCCACATACAGATAAAAGAAAAGTAGCAATTAATATACCAGTCATAATAGGTAAAACTGATAAAGTTACTTTTTATGAAGGTACAGAAAAGGAAGAAGTTTTTATACAAGTAAAAGGTGAAGAAAAACAAACTACTGCTAAAAAATATAAAAATCCAAAATTAATTGAAACCTTTGTATCTGATAAAGTTTTCTGTTTGAATACGAGAGCTATACACGGAGTTATAAATGAATCAAATACAGATAGAATAATATTAAGTATTTCTTTTAAAGAAAAATATGATGATTATAAGTTAATTAAATATATGTATAACAATGGACAATTAATATGAGACCAGAAGATAGTAAATTTAAAGCAGTCTATTGTGATATAGTACATAGATGTAATATGGAGTGTGCTAATTGTTATTTGCCTTTTAGACATTATCCAGATTTGAATACGGATAAAGTTATTGACTTTATAAGAAGATTTAAAGTTAAAACTGAATTTAGATTTATTGGTGGTGAACCCACATTACATAAAGATTTAGCAAAGATTATAAAAGAGGCAACATCACTTGGTCATAGAACAACTATTGCAACTAATGGATTAAGAATTTCCCATTATCATTATTTAAAAGAATTAAAAGACGCTGGGTTGAAAACTGTATATTTAAGTATGACTGGTTTTGATGATGATAAAGTATATGAAATAACTGATAGGTTAAAATGTGCTAAGAAGAAAATGGATGCATTAGCACATTGTCTATCTTTAAAATTACGGTTGTCTATTGGTTGTATTATTATTAAAAATTTAAACGAACATATTATAGATAAAATAGTTGCGTATAAAGATAATACTTGGCGAGCAGGTACATCTTTTGAGTTTAGAAACGTTGGACAAGTAGGACGTTATATGGTTGAAAAGGATGAGAATTATAAGTTTGATGAATTAAAACAATTGATATCAGATAAGTTTGGTATAAAACCGAATCCTAAATTACTTGAAGATAATCAGTATGCCTGGACGGCAGTACACGGAAAATTTAGAATAAATATAACTAATTGGGAGGGTGTTGATAAAGGATTTAATGATGAAACAAATACCAGACGTGGTAGATTAACTCAAAATTTTGAAGTTGCTCCTTTTTTAGAACATATCAAAGAAAACGATGGAGGATATTAATGAGTAAAAGTGAAATCAATTTGTGGTTTGTATTTTGGCCAGTTCAGATATTAGCTTTATTAGGTATTATTTTTACATCACCTAATTGGTTATATTTGTTATTGGGTTGGATACTTTTTTGTGGATTAGGTTCTGCTGTTATTTTACATAGAGTTGTAAGTCATAAATCTATTAGACTAAAGAAGTGGTTGAAAAAACCATTATTATTTTTATCTTGTTTATGTGTGCAAGGTAGTCCTTTGTGGTGGGCGGCAACACATAGAGGTAAACATCACCCACACGCTGACAAAGATGGTGACCCACATAGTCCTAAAGATGGTTTCTTTCATTCTTATATTGGGTGGCTACATAATAGAAAATTAGGTAAGATTAATACTAGAGTTATTCCTGATATAAGAAAAGATAAATTTCATCTATGGTTAAATCGTAGATACACTTATATTGTTTGGGCAACTTTTATAGTATTGAGTTTAATTAATATAGAATTTATGTTATGGTTTTGGTTGATACCAGCAGCATTTTCATTTCATCAAGAAGCAATTGTTAATTCAGTTTGTCATTTAGGTAAATTTGGTTATAGAACATTTGATACTAAAGATAAGTCAATGAATATACCTATACTTACTTGGTTAACTTGGGGACAAGCATTACATAATAATCACCATAATAATACTAGACTATATGATTTTGCTGAAAAAGGAGAGTTTGATCCTAGTATAATATTTTTACCTTTTATAGAGGAAAAGGTTCGTTAGTATCTGATATTTTTTTATATGTAATATGTTGCAGACAATTTCTTTCTGTTCCTTTACATACCCATTTCTTATCATCACATAAAGACCACCCTAGACTATATTCATTTGCTTGTTCAGTCCATCTCTTTAAGTAATTTCTTTTCTGACCTTCAATAGATAGAAAGACATAATCTTTACCTATACTTTTACAATGTTCTATTTGGTGGTCGTGTATTAATTTTGATATGATACCAAATGTTGGATTGACCCAATCAAATTTCTTATTTCTAAACATACGATTAAATATTCTACTAACATTTTTAGGCCAAATAGGTCTACTTAATATTGAAGCGAAGGATACAATATTGCCTTTATAGACAATTAAAGTAATATCATCTAAACTGTTAAATTTTATATTTTCAGGTGTATAATTTCTACTTAATTTATCAGTAGATTGGCTAAACTTATCTAATAATAAATCTAGTTGTTCTTTATAAGGTAAGTAGGTGTGTTTATTAAAAACCTGATATTGGTTTATATCATTTGGAAGCATAATAAAAATAATATATTAAGTAGTTGTTATTGTTTCTAGTATATTATTAGTTTGGTTATATGCTTTTCTATCAACCACATAAGCCGTTGTTCTATCGTTAGTTTCAAAAGCTTGCCAAGTATCATCATTTGTAAATGTTAAAGTCCAGGTTTTTTTTAAACCAGATTCATCATTACTAACGACATTATCTACTAGGGTTCCAGCGTCTACCATTTCTTGCTTTAATGCTTTAAAATCGTCTGAAGCATTGTGAAAAGCTACACCTGTATTTGGTCTTGTTTGGACTAAAGTTAATGTTTTTGCCATAATATCTCCTTCATATCTATTTATATCTTGTATAAATAGTAATATGAATTTAAAGATGGAGATAAACGTATGATAACAATTGACAAAAAAGAGTATGATGAAACGAAGTTTAGTCCTGAATTACAGAATTGCATAGCAGTAAGACAAGAAATCCAGGTAAGCAAAACTAGACATTTGATTGAGATTGAAAAGATAGATGTTTTAACTAAATATTATAACGAAAAAATAGTCAAATTGATTAAAAAAGAAGTACCAGAATCCGAGAAAAAATAATGGCAGCAATAGCTAACTTAACCATAGACCAAGGCGCAACCTTTAGTTCAGACGTAACTGTAAAGGATGCTAATGGTAATCCGTTTAACCTGACTGGTTATACGGCAGCGGCGAAGCTGGCTAAAGGTTTTGCTTCCACAAGAACAAGAACTAATATGACTACTTCAATAGCGGCAGACGCTACTACAGGAGTAGTTACTCTCTCATTAACAGCAACCCAAACAAGTGCTTTGGATGCTGAGAGATATGTGTACGACCTTGAAATTACTTCTGGTGCTAATGTTACTAGAGTTATTGAAGGCATTATAACCGTAAGACCACAGGTTACTGTCTAATATACTATTATAAATATTCAAAGGAGAGATATTGTATGGCAGATATTACAGCTACGGTAGGTAACAAAACTACAACAACAGCAAATATTAATGTAAATACTGGAGATGGTCCAGAATCGGTTTCGGTAACTTTACCATCTACTGTCGCAGTACAAAATTCTTCCCTAAAATTCGCTCTTCTTGGTGATGTTGAAACAACTAATTTAGATGATGGCGCTATGATACAATATAGAGCAAGTGATGGTAAATTTGTTACCAGAACGGAAATAGTTACAACAACAGGAACACTATTATTTAATTGTGGGAGTTTTTAAAAAATAGCATATGGCAACAGTAATACAGATAAAACGTTCAACAAGTACTTCAGCACCAGCAACATTAAAACTTGGGGAATTAGCATTTACTTATGGAACAGGAACTCAAGGTAATCTAGGAGATAGATTATTCATTGGGGAAGGTGGAGTTGATGGAAATGGTGACGCAAATAATATATCAGTTATCGGCGGACAATATTTCGCTGAAATGTTGGATCACGTACAAGGTGCATTAACAGGAAACGGTGCTGTAGTAGTAGATTCAAATAAAGCAATAGACGAATTCATTGTAGGTAATTCTACTAGTGTAGGTGGAACAGTAAAATTTAATGAAGGCACAAATAATGGTGCAAACTTTGTAGGACTTAAAGCTCCTAACTCACTATCAGCTACAACAACATTTGCATTACCAGGCGCTGATGGTTCTGCTGGTCAGTTCTTAAAAACTGACGGTGCTGGTAATTTAGAGTTTATGACTGTTAATCAATATATTGATTTAGCAGGTGATACAGGAACAGACCAATACAATACAGCTGAAACATTAACTTTCGCTGGTGGCGCAGGTATGGATACAGTTGTTACCGATAACAATGTAGAAGTTCAGGCAAACACATTAACAGATTCAAATTTATCAGGTAGTGCAGGAATATCAAATGCTAATTTAGCAAATCCTACAACAACAATAGGTAGTTCGGTATTAACTTTAGGTGCTACTGAAACAGATATTGCAGGATTAACTTCTTTAGTTATTGATGACATTACAATTGACGGTCAATCAGTTACAACAACAGCAGCAAATAAAAATATTAATTTAACACCACACGGAACAGGTACAGTTATCTTACCAAGTGGTTATGAAGATAGAGCAGGATTTCAAAATCAATCAGTTGCAAACAAAGCATACGTTGACCAAGTTGCTCAAGGGTTAGATACTAAACCATCTTGTTTAGTAGCAACAACTGCTAATTTATCAGCAACTTATAATAATGGAACAGCAGGTGTCGGTGCAACATTAACAGCAGATATTAACGGTGCATTTTCAGTTGATGATGTATCACCAAGTGTTAGTGCTAGAATTTTAGTTAAAGACCAAACAGACGCTAGCGAAAACGGTATTTACGTACTTTCAACTGTTGGTGATGGTTCAACTGATTATGTATTAACAAGAGCAACTCCAGAAGACCAACCATCTGAATTAAGTGGTGGTGCTTTCGTATTTGTAGAAGAAGGTACTATCGGTTCAAATAACGGTTATACATTTACACATACAGGTGCTCCAACATTTGGAACAACTGATTTAGATGTATCACAATTTTCTGGTGCAGGTCAAATTACTGCAGGTGCAGGTTTAGTTAAAGATGGTAATACGATAGATACAAATCCTGACAATAGTTCAATTGAAGTTGCAGGTGACCAAATAAGAGTTAAAGCATTAGGTGTAACAAGTGCTATGTTATCAGGTTCAATTGCAAGTAATAAACTTGCTGATCCTTTATATTTTGCTGATGAAACTTCAACACAAGGACAAGTAAGAGTCGGTGGTGTTTTAGAATTTTTAGCAGGAGAAGGAATTAATACTATTGCTACTGGTAATAAATTGCAAATTGTTGGAGAATTAGCAAGTACATCAAACATTGGTGTTGCTTCTTTTTCTACTGATAATTTTACAGTTACATCTGGTGACGTTGAAGTAACCACAGTAGATGGAGGAACTTTCTAATGTTTAATTGGATAAAAAAAATAAATAAATGGCTCGTTAAATCATACGATCCTATCATAAAACAAGAAACAGTATCATTAAAAGATTTAAAGAAGAAAACCAAAATACAATTAGAGTCTATCGGTAGACGAATGGGAATTGAATTAGATAGAAGAATGTCAAAATTTAAATTAGTAAATAGAATAAAATTTAGAGCAAAATTAAAAAGGAAAAAGTAATCAATGGCAACAAAAATTAAACCATATCGTACAGAAGTAGCAACTCGTATTCCAGACTCAAATAATATGGATATTGGAGAGTTAGCTGTTAATGTAACAGATGGTAAATTTTATATAAAAAAATCAACTGGTCAAGTTAAAGAGATTGGTGGTGCAGGTTCAGTAACTTTGCAAGACGCAACTAGTAATGGTTCTATTACAAATAGAGATATTACTATGAACGGATCAAATTTTATATTTGAAGGAAATTTAGAAAATGCTTTTGAAACTACTTTATCAGTAGAAGAACCAACAGGTGATAGAATATTAAAATTACCTAATACTTCAGGTACTATTGGTACCTCGGATGACGCATTAGCATATTCTGTAGTTTTTGGTTCATAATATTGATTATAAAAAATTATGCCATCATCATTTAAAAATGCAGGAATTAGTGTAGGGGTTTTAGATAATTCCTCAGGAGATTTATATACAGCAGGCGGTACTGAAACTGCTGTAATTCACGCATTATATATTTCAAATAAAAGTGCTTACAGTACAGCAAGAGTTAATGTAAAAGTTACTGTTGATGGTGGAACGACATTTAGGCATATAGGTAAAAATTTAGAAGTTCCTGCTGGTAATACATTAACTTTAGATAAACCAGTAAATTTGGAGAACAATGACGTATTAAGAGTGGTCGCTGATCCTTCTCCTGATTCAACTTCTGTTGATGTTGAGGCAGTAGCAAGTATTTTAGCAATCACTTAATAAATAAATATAGAGAAATAAATGGCATATATAATCCCAACATCAATAAAGAAATTAAAAGTATTCAATGGTATAAGACGTACTACGGAAGGTATGTGTTATCTATCTTCTATAAATCCTAACGTAGGTTCTGAACTGATAGAAGTATCAAAGTACTATGAAGATGGTAAATCAGATAGTGTTGCTAGAGATGAAGGAGATTACCTTGAAGAAAGATTAGAGATGTTTGAAGTTCAATATTTCACAGGTGATGGTTCTACTAAACAATTTACACTAACAACACCAGTTTTAAATGAAACAAGAATAGCAGTATTTTCAGATGGTGTTAGACAAGACGCATATTCAACTTATACATTGACAGGTGGTACATCACTAAATTTCGTATTAATTCCAGCGACAGGTGCTAGTATTGTGGTTGGTCAAATTAATAAAAGATACTATAATAACGATAGTGATAGGTACCAACAAATTAAATATTCAGATGATACCACAACTACTTTTCTTATAAATAGTACTAGTGGGGATTTGGTTAGAAGAGCAAATCAAATAGTAGACAGGTCAAAGTTAGCAAGTGATGACTTTAATACTTTTGAAAATTTAACAGCGTCTGTTAATACAACAACTTATCAAAGTGCTGTTTAATATGGACAAAATTAGGTAAAAAGAGAGAAAAATGGCAGATTTCAAATTAGGTAGACTTAAATTTAAATGGAGAGGTGATTGGGCAGGAACAACTGGCTATGTCATTGATGACATTGTTAAATATGGTGGTAATGCTTATGTGTGTATTAAAAACCATACATCACCAGCTAGTGAAACAGATTTTTACACAACTCCAGCAACTTACACTACAAACTGGCAACTACACCAAGAGTCATTTTACTTTAAAGGTGCATATGCTAACGCAACTTGGTACAAATTAAACGACCTAGTTTCTTATGGTGGTAAACAATACCGTACTACTACTCAACATACATCATCAAGTTTAGTTTTAGACCAGTCTAAATTTGAACAATTTAGTGATGGTATTCTTTTTAAAGGTGAGTATGCTTCTTCAACACAATACAAATTAAACGACCTAATTAAATACGGTGGTAGAACATATAGATGTACTACTGAACATACATCAGCGTCTGGTGGAGATATTAATATCGTATTAGGAAACTTTACAATTTATAGTGAAGGTTTAGCATTTAAAGGCGACTTCACAGTTAGTACATATTACAAATTAGATGATGTTGTTAAATTTGGTGCATATCAATATAAATGTATTATTGCTCATACTTCGGGTGGTACTTTATCAGATTTTGAACAAGAAAATTTTACAGTTTATTCTGAAGGTTTACAATTTGAAGATTCTTATAACGCTGCTACACTTTACCAAAAAGGTGATGTAGTAACTTACGGAGGATATTCTTATGCTTATGTTCAAGCAGATGAAGCTACTGGACAAACACCTGGAACTCCAGCTGTACAAGAATCAACAGGTGGAGATATTACTACATCAACTGCTCACGGAAGAACTGTTGGAAATTTAATTGAAGTAAGAGATATTACGGTATCTTGTGATTCAGGAAATAAAACATATCCAATACACTCAACTAATACAGCATTTACAGTAGAGGCAACTAATTTATCAGCAACTGAATTCCAAATTGAGTTAGGAACAAGTACTGTTGCACAATCTTATGTTAGTGGTGGTACCGTTCTTAAATCTAATAATACTAGATTAGCAATTTCAGGTTTTAATTATAATATAGCAACTGGTAAAGTAGTAATTACTGTACCAACACACGGATTATCAGCAAGTGATACCGTAAATATATTTGGAGTTCAAACAACTTGTGCTTATGGTACTAAAGTTTATCCACAAGCACCTTTTTCAGGAATTTATCCTGTTAAAACACAAAACGGTGATAAAAAATTAAGTGTATTTTTAGCACCAAGTAATATTGACCATAGATATGTTAGTGGTGGTACAGTTAAATTAGCAACAACAACTAATGTTGGAAGTTCAACTGCTCTTACTAATTTTAGTTATGATAATGCAACAGGACTTATTACAATAACATCTGCTACTCACGGATTAAGTAGAAATGAATATGTTAAATTAGATGGTATAATAGTTGAATGTTCAACAGGACAGAAAACATATCCTAATAGTACAATCAGTTCAGGAATATTTAAAGTTTATGATGTGCCTGATTCAAGTACATATATTGTTGCTACTGATAAATCAGCAATTGCTCATACTTATATAAGTGGTGGTACTTCACAAAAAGTTACCGTTGCTACAAGTCAAGATAAAAATATTTCAAACTTCATTTACAATAGGTCAAACAAAGTTTATTGGGATGTAGTTACAACAGGTTTCAAAGCTGTTGGAGTTTATACACACGGAACATTATACAAAACTGGTGATACAGTTCAGTATGGTGGTAATTCTTATGTATGTGTATTAGACGCTCAAAGTCAAAGACCAGCACAAGCTACTGGTGCAACTAATACAACTTATTGGTCTTTAGTAGTTGAAGGATTTAAATGGATAGGTGCTTATAGTACATCTACAACTTATAATATTGGTGAAACAGTTAGATATCTTTCTAATTCTTATGTTAATTTAAAAGACCAAGTTCTTAATATAGAACCAGGTACAGACGGTACAGTTTGGCAAGGACTTGCTTTAGGTGACTCTGGTGCTGTATTACAAGCTCGTGGTGATATGATTACGCAGGACAATAGTGGTACTGCTAGATTAGCATTAGGTCTTCCAGGTGCAGTATTAACTAATGACGGTTCAGATATTTTATGGGCTGGAATTTCAGGTAAAAATATTCTATGGGTTTCTCCATCAGGTGTAGATGGTTCAGCAGGAACAGAAAGTATGCCTTATAAAACATTGGCATATGCTGCTAAACACGCAAAGAAAAGTTCCATTAGAGAAATAAAAGATATATCAGGTGGTGTTGGCGGAACGCAAGACAATTATGATAATGTGCGTGGTTATTCTTCAAAAGAATTTGAAGTTAGTCAATATAATTTAACAGCAAGTACGTTTGAAATTCAAATGGGTACTTCAACTTTAGCTCACACTTATATAAGTGGTGGTACAGTTAGAAAAGCAGATGATAGTACTTTAACAATAACTAACGCTCCATATACTCACGGTTCAGGTGTTATTACAATTCATACTTCGGCTGCTCACGGATTATTAGCAACTAATAAAGTAAGATTATGGGGTTTAAATTATACTTGTGCTAACGGTGCAAAAACTTATCCAGAAATTGGCGGTCCATCACTTTATAGAGTTAATACTAAATCTGGTTCTCCAGTAGTAGATATTGTTAATGGTTCAGCTAATCATATTATAGATGAGTGCGTTAGAATTGATGGCACTTCTATAGGTTTTACTGGTCCTACAGGTGGAGATATAACTACAGCAATTCCTCACGCTAGAAGTGTTGGAGATTTAATTGAAGTAAGAGATTTACTAGTAAATTGTCCTTCAGGAAATAAAACATATCCTATAATTTCAACGACTACAGCATTTGCAGTAGAAGCAGCAGGTTTAACAACAACTAGTTTCCAAGTTGATATAGGAACAAGTTCTACAGTACAAACTTATGTAGCAGGAACAGGTGAAGTTGTTAAAGCTGATAACACTAGATTAGCAGTTACAGGTTTTGTTTATAATATATCAACTGGTAAAGCAGTTATTACTACAGCAACACATAGTTTATCAGCAAGTGATACAGTTAATATATTTGGAATTAAATCAACTTGTGAATTTGGAACTAAAGTTTATCCACAAGCACCTTATTCAGGAATTTATCCTGTTGTATCAACATCATCAACTACAAAATTAAATTTCTTTTTACCACCAAGTAATATTAATCATACTTATGTTAGTGGTGGTACAGTTAGATTAGCAACAACTTCAAATGTTGGTAGTTCAAAAGCTATTAGTAATGTTGTCTATGATAATTTAACAGGACTTATTACAGTTACATCTACTCTACACGGATTAGCAAATAATGATTTAGTTAAAGTAGAAAATATATTATTGTCTTGTACACAAGGAAGTAAAACATATCCTGATACTACATTCAGTTCAGGAGTATTTAAAGTTTATAATGTAGTTGACGCAAATACATATATTTTTGGTACTGACAAATCAGGTTTTGTTCATAGTTATGTAAGTGGTGGAACTTCTCAAAAAGTTACCGTTGCTACAAGCGAACAGAAATCTGTTGACGCTTTCACTTATAAACGAATTGGTGGTTCTAACACTTTAAACTTTAAAATTAAGAGTGTTGCAGGAGATATAATCAGACTTAAAAACGGTACTTTCAAAGAAACTTTACCAATGAGAATAAGAGAAGGTGTTTCAATAATTGGAGAAAGTTTAAGAAATACAAGAGTAACTCCAAACACAGGTACAGGTTCTCAAATTGCAACAGTAGAAGTAGTTAATAATGTTTCTGGTGCAACAGATGGTATGTACAAATATATTCACCAAGATAGAGCAGAAAAACCTTTCACAGTTGCTAGTGTAGTAAGTGCTGATTCATTTACAATTGATATAGGTACAGATACTAGATCCCACACATATGTTGATGGTGGTTTAGTTGTAAATGCTGCTTTTGGTAAATTTACAGTATCAAATGCTCCATATGTTCACAGTACAGGTATTATTACAATTACAACTTCATCTAACCACGGATTATCAGCAACCGATCCAATCAAATTATCAGGTTTAAAATATCATTGTGATGATGGAGAAAAAGTTTATCCAGAAACTGGAGATGCTTCAGTATGGAATATAGTTGTATCTGGTGGTGCCGCAACACAAATTATAACTTATCACGGTGGTATCAATTTTGCTATTAATGATATAATTACATTAAAATCAGCAGATATTGGTAACGGTGGTGACTTAACATTAAAAGTTAAAAAATTAGAACAAAATACTGCTTGTAATTTCTTTTTAGTTAATGAAAAAAATAATGTAAGAAATATGACCTTCTTTGGTCTTGATGATACTAAAGTTTCTGGAGGATTATATCAGGCAACAGTTGTAGATGGTACAAGTTTTAAAGTTCAAATGGGAACTTCTGTTTATGTTCATACTTATATAAGTGGTGGTCACATTATTAAAGTTGGTTCAGAAGCAACTACATTAGGATTATCTAATATTCTTTACAATAACTCCGACGGTATGGTAACAGTTACTACAACCAATTCTCACGGTTTAACTACAGGTGATTGGATTACTTTAGGTAAAATGAAATTCACTTGCGATTTAGGTGAAAAAATATATCCAAGTGGTCCTATGCAACAAGCAGTTATGTCTTTAGACCCTACTGGTAATATATATCTTACTTCACCTTATATACAAAACTGTACATCTATGAATAAGAAAGCTTGTGGAGTACAAGTTGACGGTAATCTCCACTTACGTCCTTTCCCTAGAAGTTATAAATCAATGTTGGCGAATGACTTTACACAAATTAATGAAGATGGTATTGGTATTCACATTTTAGGATATGGACGTGTTGAAGCCGTGTCTGTATTCGTATACTATTGTGAAAAAGCTATTTATGCAGAATCAGGTGGATTTATTAGAGCGTTAAACTGCTCACACGCATATGGAGAAAAAGCTGTTGTTGCTTCAGGTGCTAATGAAGAAGAAACTCCTATAGGTCTTAAAACTCGTGGTATGATGTTGCAATATGACAAAGATACTTTTGGTGGAACAGCAACTACTGCTGATATAGAAAATTCAATAGTATCACAAGGTCAAGGTACTGCTACAATTGTAGGTAGTACTTCTGGTGCAACTGCTACACTTTTCAGATATAATGTATCATTACTATATTTACATATAGATAATATTACTGGTAACTTTGCACAAGGTGAAACAATCACAATTACAAAAGAAGATTCATCAACATTTACTGTTGATTTGGATAGTTACTTTGGTGGTCAATCAGGTTCTACAGGCGCAGATATTACTACATCAACTAATCACGGAAGAGCTTCTGGAGATTTAATTGAAGTAGCAGATGTAATAGTAAGTTGTCCTACAGGAAATAAAACATATCCAGTTTCTTCTACTACTACAGCATTTACAGTAGAAGCAACAAATTTAACAACAACTGACTTCCAAGTTAATTTAGGAACAAGTTCTACAGCACAAACTTATGTTAATGGTGGTACACTTGTTAAATCTGGTGGTACTAGATTAGCAATTTCAAATTTTGTTTATAATATAGCAACTGGTAAAGCTGTTATTACTACAGCAGCTCACGGATTATCAGCGAGTGATACTGTAAATTTATTTGGAATTACAACATCTTGTTCATTTGGAACTAAAGTTTATCCACAAGTACCTAATTCAGGAATTTATCCTGTTAAATCTAGTTCAGCAGTTAATAAATTAAATTTCTTTTTACCACCAAGTGAAGTTGCTCATACTTATGTTAGTGGTGGTTCAATTAAATTAGCAACACCAACTAATGTTGGTACTGCAAAAGAAATTTCTAATGCTGGTTATGATAATGTAACAGGACTTATGACAATAACATCTGCTAGTCACGGATTAATAGTTAATGATTTAGTTAAATTACAAGGATTGCAATTCACTTGTTCAACAGGTAGTAAAGCATATCCTGATAGTGCATTAAGTTCAGGAATATTTAAAGTTTATGATGTAGTTGATTCAAATACATATATCTTTGGTACTGCTAAATCAGCAATTGCTCATACTTATGTAATTGGTGGTACTTCACAAAAAGTTACCGTTGCTACAAGTGATACTCATAGCATTTCAGGTTTTGTTTATAACAGAACAGCTGCTGCTCAACAAGGACAAAGGGGTCCTTTACTTGCAGTTAAAACAGGTACTACAAATTTAAATGCTGTTGGTTTAATAAAATTAGCAAGTAATGTTAAATTCCCTAATGATAATACATTTTATAGAGTAGGGTTAGTTTCAGAAGAAGATACAACTAATGAAACAGCAGTAATAAGATTAACTGCAAGTATTGGTTTGAGTAAAGCTAAAAATCAAGATACAGTAAGTAATATAACAGATTTATTTTCACAAATTAGATTAACAGGTCACGATTTCTTGAATATTGGTACTGGTGATTTTACTACAACTAATTATCCTCTAATACCAACACAAGCTGCTGACCAAGCAGATGAAGTTACAGAAGTTAATGGTGGTCGTGTCTATTGGGTATCAACTGACCAACAAGGTGACTTTAGAGTTGGTGATTTATTCAAAATTGAACAAGCAACTGGTAGTGCAACATTAAACGCAGACGCATTTAACCTTTCAGGATTAAGTGAATTAAAACTTGGTTCTATTGGTGCAGAATTAGGTGCTGCCATAAATGAATTTAGTACAGACGCAACGTTAGGCGGTAATTCAAATACAGCTATACCTACTGAAAATGCTGTTGTCGGTTATATGACAAGAGATAAAGCAGGTACAGGTGCGTGGGTTCCACCAACAGGAACATCAGCACAAAGACCTGTAGGTGGTCAATTATATTCAGGTGCTTTAAGATACAATTCTTCAATAGTTGCTTGGGAAGGTTATAACGGAACAAGTTGGACAGGTCTAGCAGGTGGAACTCCTTGGACAACTCTAACTGGAGATGGTTCAACTGTACCTGTAGCAATATCTGGACAAAGAATATTAGTAGATACAAGTTTATTTGCAATGACAATTAAATTACCTGTTAGTCCACTAGTAGGAGATTCTATTGTATGGTTAGATGTAAATGGATCATTTCAAGCAAACAATTTAACTATTGATAGAAACGGTCACGATATTATGAATTTACAACAAGATATGATTGCTGATATCAACCACGCAGGATTCACTTTAGTTTATACTGGTGTAACTAACGGTTGGAAATTAGTAGAAGTAGCGTAATAAATAAATATAGATAAATATAGAGAATTATAAATGAGCAAATTAACAGATTTTACAGTTACATCCGCTGAGAAAGACGACTTTTATGGATTCCATAGAGTTGCTCCTTCTCAAACGATACATAGAACAGTTACTTTAGTTACTGGTAATGAAAGTGTATATGAATATACATTAGGAACAGGTTTTGATATTTCTACATTAGCATATTCAACATCTTATTACGTAGGGTTTAACGATTCAAATCCATTAAACACAACGTTTAGTACTGATGGAACAAAAATGTATATTATGGGCAATGCAGATAAACACGTTGATGAATATACATTGACTACAGCTTTTGATATTTCTACAGCAAGTTGGAGAACACATAAAGATGTATCTGCTCAAGATGATAATCCAAGGTCAGTAAGATTTAATCCAACAGGAACTAAAATGTATGTTGTGGGTAGAGATGGAGTAGCAAGTGCAGGTATAGCTGCTAATAATATTAATGAATATGCATTAAGTACTGCTTGGGATATTACTACAGCAACTTATACAGATTTATTTTCTTGTAATGCTCAAGATACTGCTATTAGTGATATGCAATTTAATGCTGATGGAACTTTATTAATTGTTCTTGGCGATGCTGGTAATGATGTTAATGAATATGATTTAGCTACAGCGTATGATGTTTCTACAGCAACTTTCGTAGATGCTTTTTCTATCGGCGCTCAAGAAACAAGTCCAGCTGGTTTATTTTTTAATGTTAATGGAACAAGAATGTACGTTGCAGGAACAGATGGAGATGATGTTATACAATATCCATTAGTAACAGGTTTTGATGTTTCAACTATACAAGCACTTACACACGAAGTTATTTTAACTGGTGCTCCTTCAGCACCAACAATGAACCCACGTGGTTTAACTTTTAATGCTGATGGAACAAAACTATATGTTTTAGGAACTGCTGGTACGTTAATGATTGATGGTGGTAGTGATGAATTACCCTATAATCACGTAGCTAGAAGTAAGAATACTATGAAATTTCTTGAAGGAAATACGTATGTGTTTGATGTTTCTCAAGCTGCTTTAGACGGACACACAATAAAATTCTCAACAACTGTTGATGGTACACATAAAGCAGGTGGAACTGAATACATAACAAATGTAAGTTCAGCTGGTGCTGCTGGAACTGCTGGTGCTACAACAACAATTATTGTTCCAAGTAAAACACCAAGTACAGACCCAGGAAGTGCTATTGCTAAGTTGTATTACTATAATGGTAGTCATCCAAGTCAAGGTGGTGAAATTAATACACCTGAATGGAAAGGCAATTTACAGATTACTTACACTAATGGACTTGATAATATAGACACTAGATATAAAACTCAAAACCAAGAAGATATATTTGAGGATAGTATTCTATGGAAAAGAGGATTGGCTTGGACTATAGTCAACGGAAACTTAACTGTAGAATTAGGATAAATAATTATTAAAATTAGATAATAGTAGGAGATAACTATTATAAATATAAATAAGGATTCAGAATTATGGCAACAATAAATTTAGGACGAATTAAACCAGTATTTCAAGGGGCATATAATGCTGCTACTGCTTATGTAGTGGACGATATTGCTACTTTTGGAGGTGAAACTTTTATTTGTATTTTACTTTCAACTGGAAACGCAACTTCAAATGCAACCTATTGGTCAAAGATTGCCAAAAAAGGTGATGACGTAACACAACTTACTACACACGGCGATATGCTGTTTAGAGATTCAAGTGGTGTACAAAGATTAGCAGCTGGAACAGCAAATCAAGTTCTAGTAACTAAAGGCGCAACTGCTAATCCTGTTTGGGCGTCTTCAAATTCAATTTTATGGGAAACTAAAACAGCTAACTTTACTGCTGTTTCTGGTGGTGCATATATATGCAATACAGCAGCGGCGGGATTTACAATGACATTACCTGCTTCACCAGTAGATAACGACTTTGTTATTCTAAATGATGGTATGGGAAAATTTGATACAAAAAATCTTACAGTTGCTAGAAACGGAAATAATATAGCAGCTAGTGCTACAGATTTAATAGTAGATAAAAAGTATGCTAATTTCAGATTAACTTTTAAAACAACACCAGATGTAACTTCAACATATATTGGTTGGATAATTTCATAATGAAAGATATAAACTATATAAATAGTAATACAAAAGAAATTTTAAGGGAGAACATTTAATGAGTTCATTAACAACACTTTTATCCGGCGGTAGTGCTGCTGGTGCAATAGACCACAGAAAAGAAGCTCTTCCACTATTTGGTATGTGGGGAGATAACTCCGACCAAAATCACAACGTTAACTACAGAATTTTTGATTCTGGTTTTAAAAACGTAGGGTCTCCTTGGGGTGCTGTATGTAACTCAACAACAAACTATAGATTTGGTATGTTGGCTGATGCTTCACACTCATACTCTTTAAATGACCACGGTACTCACGTATCTCATCACGATTTAACTACGCAAGGTTATTCATCTTGGACATATTGGAACAAAAGTATGTACCAATGTGACCAATATCCACACGCACAATTTTATACATCTTCAAGAGATGGATTCGTATCTTGGCATTCTTACCACGAATACTCATCTTCTTTTGAATATCAAAATGGATGGAATAAACTGAATATGGTTCTTCCAGAAGGAATTAGACCTAGACGTATGTTTGTTAACAGAAGAAACACATTAAGAGAAAGATATCCAGGTAATCACGGTGCTCCAAATATAGACGAGTATGATTATTCTTCTAATAGAACAGAAGCAAGTAATACTTACGCAACTGGTACTGGATACAATGAAAAAACTAAAACTTTAGTTATGGTTCACTCTGGTGACGAAGGTGGAAATACTTCAAAAACTATTCACATATTTAAGTCTTCTAAATGCTTAAATAAAATAGACAAAATTAAAGAATTTTTTGATAACTTAACTTCAACAGAACATTTTACTGACACTTGGACTAATCAAAATGTTAAAGATTGGTGCGTTGTTGTTGGTAATAATGACTATGTTGGATTTGGATTAAAACAAAGTAATAGTAAAAGATACGGTGTATTTGATTGTTCAGTCAAAGGCGGATCTGCTCACCAAACTGGTGCAAGTAGACAATGGTCAACTTGGCAAGATTTTACAGGATCAACAACTACATCTTACGGTGCTGCTAGTGGACACCAATACTACACGAAATTTATGACGACTTGGGATGGAACTTGGGGATTAATTTATTCTCCATATTACTACTACGGTTGTGGTATCAATGCTTTCTGTATGAATATAGAAAACCCTAGAAAATTTATTTGTATAAGCCAAACTAAATCAAGTAGAAGTAATCCTTATTTCGCTTGGGGACGTACAGGTTTTCACGGAGGTTGGTCAGACAACTGCGATAGTACTTCTCATAGAACATACTCTTGGTGTATGGATCCAACAGATTCAGATGAAACAATAAACACAACTGTTTATCAAGGTGGTGATTCTGGAGATACTGTTGTACCTAATTCTAACGCACACGTTGGAACTACAGTAACTAATAAAACTGGTAACTACGGATTATCTGCTCACAGAACGTGGCTACACGGTGGTTTCCATTCAACTAACTATCCATTGTTAATGCAAATTGACTGGTGGGGTTCGTATGGTCAAAATGATTCCACTTACGGTGGAAAATACGGAACATAATAAAGGATTATAAAAATGGCAAGAACATATTACTTTACAAACTCAGGCGAACCTTTTTCACCAAATGCTGAAACTGGTGATGATGCTGTATCAAAAGGAAACGCAATCAAAGTAGATAACGTTCCTGATGGTATTGAAGCTTGGAGATTATCAATTGATCCTTCAAATTCAGCACTTACAGTTTTTGGTGGTGCAGAAGCAGATGAAGCAGCTGCTCTACAAGCTAAAGTGGATGCGGATCAAGCTGACGCATTAGCAATGAAAGATATTGCAAATGATTTAGTTAAAGCTCAACTAGCAGCAGACAAGAAACTTAAAGACGCTGGTCTAGCTTAATCTATGTAGTGATTTAATTATGATAAGTATTATATTATGTATGACATCAAAGAATTAACCAAAGATATACACCAAAACGCTGAAAGACAAGAGTTTGTCAAAACTCTTATGTCAGGTTCTATTGAACCTAGTCTTTATGCGACCTATCTTTACAATCAATTACAATGTTATGCTGTATTAGAAAAATATGGAATAGAAAATTCTCTATTTCGTACAACTCCTAATTTACCTAGAGCAGAACATTTACATTATGATTATAAAGCATTATGGACAAGTGAAGAACTTCCAACAGTAACTCAAAGTACTAAAAATTACATTGAGCATATTGAATCAATCAAAGAAGACGCAGAAAAATTATACGCTCATATCTATACTAGACATTTAGGAGATGTATCTGGTGGTCAAATGATAATGAAACGAACACCAGGACCTAATCGTTATTACAAATTTAAACACGGTGAAATAAAAGAGTATAAGCGAATAGTAAAAGAAACAATAAACAGTTATTTAAATGTTTATAAACTTAATATTTTAAATGAAGTTAAATTTTGTTTTGCAAGTGCTACACAATTGTTTAAAGAAATGAACGATATGGATTACTCAAAACCTTTAATCTTAACTAACGAAGTAATTACCAAAGATACAGAAAATGATCCTTTCAAAGGAACTAGTATTGAAGGTAAAGATTAATGATTTGGGAAAGATTAATTAAATTAGAAAAAGAAATAATCTCTATACTTGATAGACGTTGTAAAGAATACAACGAAGAGGGTATGGATAGATTTAATAATGATACTTGGACCAACCGTACTTGGTCTAATATGAGTGTAAGACGTGCTCACGTAGATGTAGTGGACGCCAGAGAAACAAAAGGTCTTTGGATGGCACACATATGTTTATTTCCAAATTTAACTAATGGTGGTCCAATTTATGGATTTGATGTTATTGCAGGTAAGAAAAAGATAACAGGTGTCTTTCACGATTTTAGTCCACTATTATTAAAAGACCATCCTTTAACAAAATATTTCATAGAAGAAAATAAATGGTTTAAACCATCTAAAGAAAGAGAATTGCCTGATTGGGCAAAGGCTATCTTTAGTCCTGGTATGATTGCTGCTGGTAAAGTAACAGAAGAAAAAGAATTAAACCAAATATGTACTCTAGCTACATCTAATTTAGAAAATTATCTTGACAAAATTGGTCATTATAATAGCGATTCAAAGAAAGAAGATGTAATAAGAGCGCAAAACTTCTATTGCGAACACCAACAACAAAATCCACACACCCCTAGAGTAATGAAAACTCTTGGATTGCCTGAAGACGATATACGAATATTCTGTACTGATAATCTTTTTCCGAAGATATAACTATTATTATAAATATAGTATAAGTATAAAGGGACTAATATGGCTAAACCAGCATCCAGAGAAAATTTAAAACAGTACGCTTTAAGAGCATTAGGTAAGCCGGTAATAGAGATAAATGTAGATGATGACCAGATGGAAGATAGACTGGATGAAGCATTGCAATACTTTGCTCAATATCACTATGACGGTGTTAAAAGAACCTATTTAAAGTACAAGTACACAGCAGAAGATAAAGCTAGAGCGCTTTCGCAATCTAGTGAAACCGCTAGCAAAACTTACGGTGATTCAACTACAGTAAGTTCTACTTGGCAAGAAAGTAATGCTTATATTATAGTTCCTGAAACTGTATTATCAGTAGTTAATATTTTCCCATTTTCAAGTAAAGGTAATTTAAACTTATTTGATGTTAGATATCAATTAAGATTGAATGACCTATATGATTTTTCATCAACTTCTGTTATCAATTATGATGTTGTATTAAGACACTTGGACTTTTTAGACCATATACTTGTAGGTGAAAAACCTATGAGATTTAATCAACACGATAATAGATTGTATATAGATATGGATTGGAAAAATGATTTACAAGTTGACGAGTTTCTTGTAATAGAATGCTTTAGAGCAGTAGACCCAGAACAATTTACAGACGTTTATAATGATTTATTTTTAAAGAAATATGTTGTTGCTTTATTTAAAAAACAATGGGGTGCTAATTTAAGTAAGTTTGATGGAGTTGCAATGCTTGGTGGAGTTACATTAAATGGTAAAGATATTTACACACAAGCAATGGATGATATAGAAAATTTAGAACAAAGAATCAGGTCACAATACGAATTGAACCCAACCTTTATGATAGGATAGTGCTATGCCAGTTAATCATCATTGGCAGGGTGGCCGAGGAATAGGCAACGCTGCTGAAAAAAGACTACACGAAGATATCATTGTTGAAGGACTTAAAATTTACGGTCAAGATGTCTTTTACTTACCACGAACATTAGTTAATAAAGATTTAATACTAGGAGAAGATGTAACTAGTAGGTTTGATGATACCTATATGGTAGAAATGTATTTTGAAAATAATACAGGATTTGCTGGTGAACAAGAAATTATTAGTAAGTTTGGATTAGAAATTCGTGATGACACAACACTAGTTGTTGCAAAAAGAAGTTTTACTAATCTAGTTGAAAACAAAGCAACATTGATTGCAAGTGGAAGACCAAATGAAGGTGATATAATATATGTACCTTTGATGAAATCTTTTTTTGAAATTTTATTTGTAGAAGACCAAGAACCATTTTTCCAATTAGGCAATCTGCCAGTTTATAAACTTAAAGTTACTCGTTGGGAATATTCAAGTGAAAAACTTGATACTGGTTTATCAACTATTGACCGACACGAAGATATACATACATTAGACCAATTACAATATAGAGTATCATTAGAATATGGACAAGAAGTTATGACTGGTGCAGGATCATTAACGTTAGAAGATTACTTTGACCATTCAACAGGTCAACCTGCATTTTTAATGAAAGAAGATTTTGTTGCTTCTAATTTACAAACACAATCTCCTTATGCAGATAATTTAGATTTAAATAAAGAGGCAGGTTATGATACTGTTTCAACATCGGATGATATTTTAGACTTTACAGAAAGAAATCCATTCGGGGAAATTGACGAGTAAACAATATGTTCGGAAAACATTTTTATAATCAAAGTTTAAGAAGACTAACTATTGCTTTTGGTCAAATCTTTAATAACATTATAGTACAGACAACATCTAGCACAGGCGCTGTTACTAAAAGAATACGTGTGCCTTTAGCATACGCACCTAAAGAAAAGTTTATACAAAGATTAACACAACAAGCAGATTTAGATAAAGGTAGAACCTTTGCTATTGTATTACCTAGAATGGGATTTGAATTAAAAGGTTTAAAGTATGACGCTACTAGAAAATTAAACAAAATGAATAAAACAGTTAAAGTTAGAACGTCTGACTCAACTGTACATAATTTTAATTATACACCAGTTCCATATGATATAAGTTTTAATCTTTATTCTTTTACTGCTACAGCAGAAAATGGACTACAAATAATTGAACAAATATTACCATATTTTCAACCAGATTATACAGTTACTATTAATGCAATACCAGAATTAGAAATTAAAAGGGACGTACCTATTGTTTTAGATGGTGTTGATTATGAAGATACATATGATGGTGATTTTAATAAACGTAGAGCTGTTATATATACTTTATCATTTACTGCTAAAACTTACTTGTATGGTCCTATGAACCAAAGTAAGATTATTAGAAAGACACAAGCAGATATGATGACTGATACTGACACGATAAATAAAGCAAGAGAAGAACGAATTATAGTAATACCAAATCCTGAAAATTCTAACGCAGATGATGATTTTGGATTTACAACAAAGATTAGTTTCTTTGATGATACAAAGAAATATAATCCAACAACAGGACAAGATGAATAATGGTAAGAGATAGACATAGACAAATTAATGAACATACTGCTAAAAATAATAGAGAAAAAAAAACTTTAGAATTAACTAAAAGTATGAGAAAAGAAGTTAATATTGGTGCAACAGGTACACAAAAATATAGAATTAAAGAAGGACCTAATAAAGGTAAAGTATTATAATGAGTAAATTGGAAGATAGTGTAAATGAAATATTAGGTTTAGAAGGCAAAGAAAAAGTTGTAGATAATGCCAACGTTGAACCACTTAAAGATTTTCAACCACCTGTTCCTAGAAAGAACGGAGAGATTTCTGTTAAAGTAGAGAAAGATATTAATACTGATTATGATTATAGTAGAGATAGTTATTATCATCTAATAGAAAAAGGTCAAGAAGCAATACAAGGTATATTAGATATTGCAAAAGAAGGACAACACCCTAGAGCATATGAAGTTGTTGGTCAATTAATAGGACAAGTTGCTACGTCTGTTGATAAACTACAAGACTTACAAAAGAAATTAAAAGATTTAAAAGAACTACCAGGTAAATCAAGTGCTAATATTAAGAATGCTTTATTTGTTGGATCAACAGCAGAATTACAAAAGATGTTGAATAAACAAAGTATGGAAACTAAAAAAGAAAAGAGAATTGAAAATGAAATTATTGACGGCGAATCAAAAGATAGCAAATAAAATACCTATCGCAATAGAAGACTTAACTTATATTAAGTCAATGACACCATTAAAAGAATTATTAGATGGTGAAGAATTGCAAAATCCCATAGAAGTAAAAGAACACATTGTATCCGAAGTACCTAGATATGGTCCTATGGGTATACCATATATAGAAAAAGAATATAGTGTATGGAGGGGTAGTCAAAGAGTACAGGCTGCTAAACAATTAGGTTATACACATATAGAAGGAGTAATAGTCAGTTGAAACATTTAGAAGAATTTACAAAAATTATAGATGAGTATAAACAAGATGGAAGATACCGAGTTTTTAATGATATAGTTAGAACTAGAGGAAACTTTCCTCACGCTATTTGGTATTCAAAATACTCAATTAAAAAAATAGTCAATTGGTGTTCTAACGATTATTTAGGTATGGGACAACACTCTTATGTTATAGACTCAATGAAAACAGCATTAGAATCTAGTGGTGCAGGTGCTGGAGGAACAAGAAACATATCTGGTTCTACTCACTATCATAAAGCATTAGAAGATGAATTAGCAGATTTTCATAAAAAAGAAAAGGCATTAGTATTTACTTCAGCATATAATGCTAATCAAACAACTTTAGAAACTTTAGGAAAAATTATACCTGACTTATTGTATATATCAGACTCATTAAATCACTCTTCTCTTATACAAGGCATTAGGCATAGTAGATGTAAGAAAGAAATATTTAAACATAATGATGTAGAAGATTTAGAAAGAATTTTAAAATCATACGAAGGTCCAAAATGTGTAGTATTTGAAAGTGTATATTCTATGGACGGAGATATTGGACCAGTAAAAGAAATAAATGAATTAGCAAAAAAATATAATGCAATAACATTTTTAGATGAAGTACACGCTGTTGGTTTATATGGTGCAACAGGTGGTGGTATTACTGAAAGAGATAATATAGATGTAGATATAATTAATGGAACATTAGCGAAAGCATTTGGAGTACAAGGTGGATACATTGCAGGAAAGAAAGATTTTATTGACGCCATAAGAAGTTTGGCAAGTGCTTTTATATTTACAACTAGTTTAAGTCCAGTTATTTGTGCTGGTGCTTTAACAAGTATTAAATATGTTAGAGACCATCCTGAATTAAGAGAACAAATACACGAAAGAGCAAATAAAACTAAAGAAGAACTTGCTAGACAAGGAATAGAAGTTATGAAAAATGATAGTCATATTGTTCCTGTAATTATTGGGGATGCTAAAAAATGTAAAGCAATATCAGATGAACTTTTATATAAAGAAGGTATCTATGTACAACCTATTAATTGGCCGACTGTTCCTGTAGGTACTGAAAGATTAAGATTTTGTCCAGGACCATTTCATACAGACGCATTAATCTTTGATATGGTAGTAAAATTAAAAGCGGCTATGAAAAAAATAATGATAAGTAATTAATGAAAGAATATATTATACCACATAATAGTTTTATTGGAGGATGGTATATTCCTCCTGTAATTTGTGATGAACTTATAAACTTATTTAACGAGAATAAACAAGCTCAAAGACCAGGTGTTGTAGGTTTCACTTCAAAAATTACAAAAGAAGTAAAAGATTCTATAGATATTTCACTAGATCCAAATTGGGAAGAACCAAGGTTTATGAAATATAAAAAGGCGTTGAAAGAGTGTGTTGGTTTATATGAAAAGAAATATCCTGAAGTTAAAGAGTTTGAAAGCTATGGAATGATTGAAGGAGGAAATTTACAATACTATCCACCTGGTGGAGGTTATTTTACTAAGCATTATGAAAGAAACTCTAGGCACGAAAACCGTTGTCTTGTTTGGATGACTTATTTAAATGATGTTCCTAACGGCGGTACACATTTTAAATATCAGAATTTAACAACACCTGCTGAAAAGGGTTTAACTTTAATTTGGCCGACTGACTTTACGCATACACATAGTGGACAAATAACAAAAGAACACGAAAAATATATCATAACTGGTTGGTTTGGGTATCAATTATAAATAGTACTATGAGTACACCATATAATTCAGCATATTTAGGTAATCCTAATTTAAAGAAAGTCAATACACCAGTTGATTTTACTGAAGAACAAATTGTAGAATTTCAAAAGTGCGAAGAAAATCCAATTTATTTTATGGAGAAATTTATGAAAATTGTTTCTCTTGATGAAGGACTTGTACCTTTTAAAATGTATGGGTTTCAAAAGAAGATTGTTGAAACATTACATAAGGAAAGATTTACTATTTGTAAATTACCTAGACAGTCAGGTAAATCAACTACAACAATTGCATATCTTTTACACTATGCAATGTTTAATCCAAATTCAAACATAGCAATTCTTGCTAATAAATCTTCTACTGCTAGAGATATATTAGGAAGATTACAATTAGCATATGAAAACTTACCAAAGTATTTACAACAAGGTGTTATCAATTGGAACAAAGGTAATATAGAGTTAGAGAATAAATCAACTATTATAGCTGCCGCTACTTCTTCAAGTGCAATAAGAGGTGGAACATATAATATAATATTTCTTGATGAGTTTGCTTTCGTACCTGCTAACATTGCTGAAATGTTTTTTAGTTCAGTTTATCCTACTATTACATCTGGTAAAACTTCAAAGGTTATTATAGTTTCAACTCCTCACGGAATGAATCAGTTTTATAAATTATGGACAGACGCTGAAAATAAAAGAAATGATTATGTACCTATAGAAGTACATTGGTCAGAAGTACCAGGTCGTGATGAAAAATGGAAAGAAATGACCATACGTAATACATCAGCAGAACAATTCCAACAAGAGTTTGAGTGTGAATTTTTAGGGTCAGTAGATACTTTAATTTCACCAGTTAAGATTAAACAAACACCTTATATGACACCATTAACTTCAAGTGGTGGTTTAGATGTATTTGAAAAACCTGTAAAAGATAAAACTTATATCTGTACAGTTGACGTAGCAAGAGGTGTATGTAGAGATTATTCAGCATTTTTAATATTTGATGTATCTCAAATGCCTTATAGAGTTGTTGCCAAATATAGAAGTAATGAAGTTAAACCAATTCTATTTCCACACTTAATATCTAAAGCTTGTACAGGTTATAATAAGTGTGAAATACTTTGTGAAACAAATGATATAGGACAACAAATAGGTGAATCATTAAATTATGAATTAGAATATCCTAATCTATTAATGACTACTCAAAGAGGAAGAGCAGGTCAAGTATTGGGTGCAGGATATAGTGGAAGAGGTTCTGGTTTTGGTGTCCGTATGACAAAACAAATTAAAAAAATTGGTTGTTCTAATATCAAAACATTGATTGAAGGTGATAAAGTAATTATTAATGACTTCAATATCATAGAAGAAATGTCAACTTTTGCTCGTAGAGGAAACTCTTGGTCAGCAGAAGAAGGATGTAATGATGATTTAATGACTTGTCTTGTATTGTTTGGTTGGGTATCCAATCAACCTTTCTTTAAAGAATTAACTAATACTAATGCTAGACAACAACTATATGAAGACCAAGAAAAATTAATAGAGCAAGATATGGCACCTTTTGGTTTTGTAGATGATGGTATACCAGACCACGAAAAACCAGAAGTAGATGAATACGGAACAGTTTGGTATCCAGTTGTAAGAAAAGGTCTCTAAAGTAAGTATTATATAAATATCCATAGTTATGAAATTTGACTATGGTCTTATGAAAACATAAGGAATATGCGAAAATACAAATACTAATTAGTTAATTATAAGGAGAAAACCTAATGGCATTTCAAGTATCACCAGGTGTTCTCGTACAGGAAAAAGACTTAACAAGAATTATTCCTGCCGTATCAACGTCTTCAGGAGCTTTTGCTGGAACTTTCAGTAAAGGACCTCTTGATGAAGTTGTTAGTTGCGGTAGTGAATCTGATTTATTGCTAACTTTTGGAAAACCAGATAACTCAAACTTTGAGAGTTTTTTTAGTGCTTCAAATTTTTTACAATATTCAAATAACTTGAAAGTAGTTCGTGTACAGAACTCATCTGTATCAAATGCAACTGAAAGTGGTAGTGCATTTGTTATAAAGAATACTACTGATTACCAAAATAATTATGCTGACGGTTCTGCTTCTGTAGGAATGTGGGCTAGTAGAACAGCGGGTGCGTGGGGAAACAACATACAAGTTTCTCAATGTGCTTCTGCTACTGCTTATGAAGAAACTGCTAAAACAACTGTTGCTGACGCTTCAACAAGTGTCGGAGATACAGTAGTTTCAGTTACTTCCTCTACAGGAATAAGTGCTGGCGATATTGTTAGTTTTGGTGATGAATACGAATATAGAGTTGTTAGTGTAGCAACTAACGATTTAAACATTGTGCGAAAAGAAGAACCATCTTATTTTGGTGCTTCCGATTCTTCTGGATTACAAAAGACTATTACAAATGGTTCTAATGTAAGACGAAGATGGAGATATTATGATTTATTTAATAAAGCACCAGGAACATCTACTCACGCTCTAACAAGAGGTGGGAGTGGCGATGAACTACACGTAGTTGTCGTTGATGAAGACGGTGGAATTAATGGAGTTAAAGGGGAAGTATTAGAAAGATTTGAAGCAGTTTCAAAAGCTTCAGACGCTAAGAGTCCTCAAGGCGACACTAATTACTATTCAGACGTTATTTTAAATACAAGTAATAACATTTACTGGATGGACCACAACGCTTCAGGATCAAATTGGGGTACGGCGGCAGCTGGAACAACATTTACAGACGTAACTTCTGTAAGTAATGTATCATTATCAAGTGGTGCAGACGGTTCAGCAGCAACTACTGCTCAAATTAAATCTGCTTATGAAAAATACCAAGACGCTGAAACTTCAGATGTTGGTCTTTTAATTGCAGGCGCTGGTGACTCAACACATATAGATAACTTAATTACTATTGCTGAAAACAGAAAAGACTGTGTAGTTTTTGCAAGTCCTGAAAGAAGTGATGTAGTTAATGTATCAAACTCAGCAACACAAAAAGATAATGTTGTAGGATTCTTTAATGCAATCGCTTCATCTTCTTATGTGTTTTTTGATAGTGGATACAAATATATGTACGATAGATATAATGACGTTTATAGATACGTACCTTTAAATGGCGATATGGCAGGATTATCAGCAAGAACTGATATGCTTGCAGACGCTTGGTACTCACCTGCAGGATTAAACCGAGGTGTTGTAAGAGGTGCAGTTAAACTAGCATTTAATCCAACTAAATCTCAAAGAGATGAATTATACAGAGCAAGAGTAAATCCTGTGACTACGTTCCCAGGACAAGGAACTGTATTATTCGGAGATAAAACTGGATTAAAAACTCCTAGTGCATTTGACAGAGTCAATGTACGAAGATTGTTTATCGTTTTAGAAAAGGCAATTTCAACTGCTTCTAAAGTTCAACTATTTGAATTCAATGATGAATTCACTAGAGCTGGTTTTAGAAATATGGTAGAACCTTTTTTAAGAGAAGTACAAGGTCGTAGAGGTATTACAGACTACCTAGTAGTTTGTGATGAAACTAACAACACAGGCGAAGTTGTAGATAGAAATGAATTTGTTGCTGAAATATTTGTTAAACCAGCAAGAAGTATCAACTTTATCTCACTTCAATTTGTGGCAACAAGAACAGGCGTTTCCTTTGAGGAAGTTGCTAGCTAATAGAGAGAATAACGGAGAAATAAAATGGCTAATATAAATGATTTCAAAGCTAAACTTTCGGGCGGCGGCGCAAGAAGTAACCAGTATAAAGTGGTTATGCCTTTCCCAGGATACGCTCAAGTTGGTGGAGAAATAGAAGACCTAGCATTTTTATGTCAGGCGGCAGAACTACCAGGTATGGCAATAACAGCTATTGAAGTACCTTTTAGAGGTCGTGCTATAAAAATTGCTGGAGATAGAACAATTGCAGATTGGACTATTAAAGTAATAAACGATACCAATTTCAAATTGCGTAATGCATTTGAAAGATGGATGAACGGTATAAACAATATGACTGATAACGAAGGATTAACAAATCCTGTTGACTATCAAGTTGACGCATTTGTAGACCAATTGGACAGAAACGGTAATCAAATTAAGACTTACACTTTAAGAGGTGTATTTCCTACAAGTATTAACGCAATTCCATTGGATTACGCTGCTAAAAGTGATTTATCAGAAACAAGTGTTACATTAGCGTATCAATACTTTGAAAGTACAACTACTACTTAAAAACTACTATAAATAGTAGTGAAATTTAAGGAGATAAATTATGGCTGAACTATTTGGATTTTCTATAACAAGGGTTAAGACACCTACTGATCCAAAACAAGCATTTACACAACCTCAAGCGGATGATGGAACACAAACCATCGCCGCTGGAGGTTACTATGGTCAATACTTGGATATGGAAGGTCAGACAAAGACCGAACAAGACCTTATCAGACGTTATAGAGAAATCGCTTTACACCCAGAATGTGATATGGCGATTGAAGATATTATAAACGAATCTATTGTTGCAAACGAAATGAAGGATGCAATTAGATTAAACCTAGAATCTTTGCCATTCGGTAAAGAAGTTAGAAGAAAAATAGAAGATGAGTTTAAGGAAGTTTTAAGACTATTAAACTTTCATACTAGAGGTCACGATATCTTTAGAAGATGGTACGTGGACGGTAGATTATATTATCATAAAGTAATTGATAGAGACTCTACAAGAAAAGGTATCACAGAATTAAGATACATAGACCCTAGAAAAATCAAAAAGATTAGAGAAGTAAGAAAGAAAAGACCAGACGGTCCAACTCCATATATGTTGAACGTCATTGATGAAGTTAAGGAATACTTTTTATATAATGAAAAGGGAGTTTCAAATACAACCTCTGGCGGAATTAAAATTGCTGTTGACGCAATAGCATTTTGTCCAAGTGGATTGATAGACCAAAACAAAAATATGGTCTTATCTTATTTACATAAGGCAATTAAACCTGTTAATCAATTACGTATGATTGAGGACGCAAGTGTTATTTACAGAATAGCAAGAGCACCAGAAAGACGTATATTTAAAATTGATGTTGGTAATTTACCGAAGATAAAAGCAGAACAATACTTACGTGATGTTATGGCAAGATATAGAAACAAACTTGTCTATGACGCAAGTACAGGTGAGATACGTGATGATAGAAACTATATGTCTATGCTTGAAGACTTTTGGTTACCAAGTAGAGAAGGTGGAAGAGGAACTGATATTACTACTTTACCAGGTGGACAAAATCTTGGTGAAATGGGAGATTTAGAATACTTTAGAGCAAAACTTTATCGTTCTTTAAATGTTCCTGCTAGTAGATTAGAAGCGTCAAGTGGATTTAATTTAGGTCGTTCAACTGAAATTACTAGAGATGAACTTAAATTTACGAAATTTGTACAAAGATTAAGAAAGAAATTTACTGAAATATTTAACGATATATTAAGAACTCAATTAGTTTTAAAAGCCGTTATTACGGATGAAGATTGGTTAATCATAAGGGATGTTATCCAGTATGATTTTTTGCAAGATGGACACTTTGCTGAACTAAAAGATTCTGAAATGTTATTAGAAAGATTAAGACTTGCAGATACAATGAGAGATTATGTTGGTAAGTATTTTTCAGTAGAGTATGTTCGTAAGAAAGTCTTACGACAAAACGAAAGGGAGATTGAAGATATAAACAATCAAATTAAAAAAGAAGTTAAAGATGGTATACTTGCAGACCCTATGCAACAATATACAGCTAATAAAGATACTATAGAAGGAGATATGTAATGGCAGACCCAAGCGTTCCGAATAAAACAGCGGAATTTATTGACAAATTGCAACAAGGTAAAAATGCAGACGCAGGAGAAGCATTTAAGGATGCTTTAAGAGATAAAGTAGCAAATGCTCTTGAAAGACAAAGAGGAGATGTTGCAAGTAAAATTTTTAAAGGTGTAGAACCTGAAAAATTTAGTGCTCCTAAACCAGCAGTAACAGACCCGAGTGCAAGAACCGATAAAATTATGGATACAAGTGGTAAAGAAATCGCTTTTGAACCAGATAAAGCACCTAGTCCAGAAGCAAGTAAACCTGAAGCGCCAACTATGGCACCAGGACACGAATCACCACCAGACGCAGGTGTATAGAAATGGATACGAATTTACTTTTTACAAGTAAGATAGTTGAAGATAGTAAGTATCTTGACTCTAAAAGTTATGGAGATTTATCTCCTAAACTAAAGTTAGCAGTACAAGATACTTTCAATCTAATTGAAAGAACGTCTGGAGATATTATAAGTAAATTTGAAAATTCAGTAAACAAAGTTTCTGAAGCTAGAAAAATTAATAAAAAAGAATTATATCAATATTTTGATAACGAAATAGAAGAACAACTAGGAAAATAAAAATGGCGTGGGTAGATGTACCAGGATCAAATAGTATTTGGCAATATGAAAATAGTGCCACAGCATCCAATACGTATGCAGACGCACCTGGAGTATATTCAGGTGGTGTAAGAACTTATACAACTCCTGGAACTGGTCAAGTAAATAAGATTTATGCTAGAACTAGAAAAAAAGGCGAAACAACAGAACGTGGTGAATTATCTAAAGATTTTTATGACGCTACACACATAGGATACTAATATGGCAGACGCAGTTACAACACAAACAATAGTAGATACATCTGGAGTTAAGTACGTAGTTAAGATGACTAACTTTTCAGACGGTACTGGAGAAACTAACGTTAATAAAGTAGACGCTTCAACGACTACTTTTATGTCCGAAGACGGTGCTAGAAGTATAGCAAGAGTATATTATGCTATTAATACGTCTGATAGAAAATCAGGAGTAGAATTAATATGGGATGGTGTTACAAATGCTACTGCTTTATTTTTGTCAGGACAAGGAACTATAGATTTAAGAACTGATGGAAACTCATTTAAAAACAATGCTACTACACCAACTGGTGATGTATTGTTAAGTACAAAGGGGTTTGCTGTTGGAGATAACTACTCAATAATCGTTGAATTTAGATAAGAAAACTTATAAATAGTAAGAGAGAGAACTATGAAATTAATTACAGAAGAAGCATTCGATTCAAAATTTCTTATAGAAGAAGTTGACGGAAAGAAACAATTTAAAATTAAAGGTATCTTTTTACAAGCAGATATCAAAAATAGGAATGGCAGAGTCTATCCTAGAGAGATATTGCAAAAAGAAGTAGCAAGATACAATAGAGAATTTATCAATAAAAGACGTGCATTTGGCGAGTTAGGACATCCTGATGGACCAGTTGTAAATCTTGAAAGAGTAAGTCATATGATAACAGACTTACATCCTGATGGAAGTAATTTTGTTGGTGAAGCAAAAGTGATGGACACACCCTATGGTAAGATTGTTAAAAATCTTATCAACGAAGGCGCTCAATTAGGAGTATCTTCAAGAGGTATGGGATCACTAGTGCGTGGACACGGTGGTGTTAATGAAGTAGGAAGAGATTTTTACTTAGCAACAGCTGCCGATATTGTTGCAGACCCAAGCGCTCCAGACGCTTTCGTAGAAGGCATTATGGAAAACAAAGAGTGGGTATGGGACAATGGTGTTATCAAAGCACAAGAGATAGAAGAGTGGAAAAAGTATATAACTGAAGCAAAACGACTACGTTTAGCAGAAGCAAAGGCAGACGTATTCAAAAAATTCATTGAAAAACTATAATATTATAAATATCTATTAATAACGAGAAAACTAATTTAAACGTTTAAATTAATTAAGGAGATTTTTCTTATGGCTGAAACAGACAAAATAGAAGCGTTAGAAGCTCAAGCAGTGGAAGAGGCGAATTCACCTAATCCGCAAGCAGATGCTCCTAAAAAGAATGCTGTTACGGCTGAACCTTCTCATATTGCTAAGATGAGTGAATATGAAGATTTAGGTAAAGCAGTAGTTAAACCTACAGACAGCAATCCTGACGCAACTAAAAAAGTTACAAAAGTTTCTGGACAAGCTCCTCAAAAATCACAAGGTGCTGCTGACGCAATGCCTAAATTGACTGGTAGCAATACCAAGTTGGAGAACAAAGAAACTAAAGACAAAGACGGTAAAGAAATTAAAGAAGGCGATTTACCACCTGCGTTGCAAAAAGCAATTGATGCTAAAAAAGGCAAAGAAGTTAAAGAATCAGATGATAAAAAAGACGGTGATAAAACTTCTAAAAAAGATGACGCAGACGTAAGAGTAGAAGACAAAGACGAAGATAAGAAAAAAGAAATTGACGTAAAAGAACACGTTGATGCTCTTATCGCTGGAGAAAAAGACTTAACCGAAGAGTTCAAAGCTAAAGCTGCTACTATTTTTGAAGCGGCAATCAAATCTAAAGTAAAAGAAATTGCTGAAGAATTGGAAGCAGATTATAATAATAAGTTTGAGCAAGAAAGTAATAAAGCAAAAGCAGAATTAACTGAAAAAGTTGATTCTTATTTGTCTTACGTTGTTGAAGAGTGGATGAAAGAAAACGAAATCGCTCTTGAACGAGGAATTAAAGGCGAAATTGCTGAAGACTTTATCAATGGTTTGAAAAAATTATTTGAAGACCATTACATTGATGTTCCAGATGAAAAATATAACGTGCTTGAAGACCAAGCAAGTAAAATTGAAAAACTGGAAAAAGACCTCAATGAAGAAATTGGCAAAAATGTTGAGTTAAACAAGGAAGTCGGAAATAAAACTAAAGATGAATTAAAATCTAAAGTTGCTGAAGACCTTGCTGACACATCAAAAGAAAAATTTGCTAAACTTGCAGAAGAAATTGAATACTCTAACGCAAAAGATTATCAAAAGAAATTAGAAACTGTTAAAGAATCTTATTTTGGAAAAAAATCTGAATCGAAAGAGAATCTAGATGATGTAGCGGCAGGTGGATCAGTAAATCCTGATTTATCAAAATCTATGGCAGCTTACAGCGCCGCTATAAGCAAAACTAAAGATATTAAAATATCTTAAATAGAAGTAAATATATAAGGGAGATAGACACATATGTACTTATCTGAAACACACGAAAAAAAATGGCAGCCAGTACTAGAGCATCCTGATTTACCAAAAATTACTGATGCTTATAGACGTGCCGTTACTTCTGTGATATTAGAAAACCAAGAAAGAGCTTCTAAAGAAGACTCTGCTTACTTGGCTGAAGCAGCTCCAACAAACGCAACAGGTAGTGCTGTAGCGAATTGGGACCCTATTCTAATTTCATTAGTTCGTAGAGCTATGCCGAATTTAATAGCATACGACATTGCAGGAGTTCAACCAATGACAGGTCCTACAGGACTTATTTTCGCTATGAGAAGTAGATACACTTCACAAGCAGGCGGAGAATCATTCTTTGATGAAGCTGATACAGATTTTTCAGGCAGAAATGCTGCTGGATCTTCTGTTGATGGTTTCTCATCAACTGCTCACTCGGGTTCAAACCCAGGAGTTTTAAATGACGGTTCACCTGGAACGTATACTAAAGGTACTGCTATGACTACAGCGAAAGCTGAAGCTCTTGGCGATGCTAGCGGTAATGCATTTGCAGAAATGGCATTCTCTATTGAGAAAGCAACTGTAACTGCTAAATCAAGAGCTCTAAAGGCTGAATATACTATGGAACTTGCACAAGATTTAAAAGCAATCCACGGTTTAGATGCTGAAACAGAACTTGCAAACATCTTATCTGCTGAAATTTTAGCAGAAATTAATAGAGAAGTTGTAAGAACTATTTACATCAATTCAGAACAAGGCGCTCAAACTGGTAATGTTACTACAGCGGGAATTTTTGACCTAGATACAGATTCTAATGGTAGATGGTCTGTTGAAAGATTTAAAGGTCTTATGTTCCAACTTGAAAGAGATGCTAATAGAATTGCACAAAGAACAAGACGTGGAAAAGGTAATATAATTATCTGTTCTTCTGACGTTGCTAGTGCTCTTCAAATGGCAGGTGTATTAGATTACACTCCAGCTTTAAATAATAACTTATCTGTTGATGACACAGGCAATACTTTTGCAGGTGTTCTTAACGGTAGATTTAAAGTTTATATTGATCCTTACTCAGCAAATAGTACTGCTAAACAGTATTACGTTGTTGGATATAAAGGAACATCACCATATGACGCAGGTATTTTTTACTGCCCATATGTTCCTTTACAAATGGTTAGAGCAGTTGGTCAAGACACATTCCAACCTAAAATCGGTTTCAAGACTAGATATGGTTTAGTAGCCAATCCTTTCGCAGAAACAGGTGCTCAATCAGGTGCTGCTACAGCAGTAAATGACGCAGGATCAGCAAACAGTAACAGATATTACCAAAAAGTGCAAATCGCAAATCTTATGTAAGAATTGCTTTCTGTATTTGAACTTACGTTCATACGGTATTGTCATTGAAAAGTTTATATTAAGAAAGAAAACGGTGCTCTTTACGGAGTGCCGTTTTTTTTGGCCTAGCTATAGCAAAAAAGAGGCATAAATATAACTATGAAACTCAATAAAACTATTACTAAATTTGACTATGCTTCTCCAACGCAGTTTAAATTTACTATTACAAAACTTCCTAAAGTTGAATTCTTTTGTACAGCAGTAAACTTACCAGGCATTTCATTAGAAGGTACAATGGCTCAACCAACACCATTGAAAGATATACCTGTACCTGGAGATAAACTATCATATTCAACTCTTAATATGGATTTTATGGTAGATGAAAATTTAGAAAACTATAGAGAGATACACGGTTGGTTAACTGGTTTAGGTTTTCCTAAAGATAGACAAGAATTTAGAAACTTATTAGGTGGTGGTGCAGATAGATTTCCAACATCTACTGGCTCTAATCAAGAAACAGACGCAGGTAAAATTAAATATAAAGCAAGTGATACAGGTGCTGTTTATTCAGACGCAACATTAAGTATATTAACAAGTAAAAATACAACAAATATTCAAGTCAGATTTTCAGACATATTTCCAACATCATTATCTGGATTGAATTATAACCAACAACAAACAGATGTCAACTATTTGATAGGGACAGTTACTTTCCAATACAAAATATATGAATTTGCAGAAGGAAGTGGACAAACTTCGGTAACAGTATCGTAGCAACCTTTACTTTTCTATTACAGTATGATATAGTATAATTATGAATATAGAAGAATTACAAGAATTAGCAGACAAAGATTTAAAAATTAACGATAGTGAACTTGATTTAGAATCAATCAAAACCCCACAACTCCATAATCAATTTATGAAACACTTAACAAAGTTTAAGTTAATGTTAAGTAGAGCTGATAGTGAATTGCATATAGTTAAAAGAACAAAATGGGAATACTATACAGGTAAATCAGACCCTAGTATCTATATTGAAAAACCTTTTAACTTAAAAATATTAAGACAAGATGTAGATAAGTATATTGATTCAGATGAAGAAGTTATTAAAGCAAAACAAAAGGTTGACTACCTTAATACTGTAGTTGATTTTTTAGATAGAACGGTCAGACAAATTTCAAACAGAACATTCACTATAAAGAACGCCATAGACTGGAAGAAGTTTATATCAGGAGCTATTTAATATGGGAAAAGTTAATATAGTAAAATTTAAGAGTGGACCTAAAAGAACTTTTTTTGCTCCCGAGTTTGATTACACAATATTTGAAACTGGAGTAGAACAAGTTGACTTTAAAGAGTTAGCAAAACTTCTTTTAAGCAAAGAAAAAGAAGTATTAAGTTTGCCTGTATCAACTGGAGTAGCTGGAGTTGTAAATTCTTACACAGGACTAAAAGAGAATAGTACAACACAAAGATATGATAAGTATAATGTTTTAAAATGGGAAGATAAAAATATAAAAGAGTTAAAAGGAAACATACTAAACTTTCATAAGAACATTTTAAAATATTTTAAACAACCACTTCCAAATGAATTGTATATACAATGTTGGTATAATGTTATGCGTAAAGGAGAACAAATAAAAGCTCATCTACATAATATAGGACCAAACTGTTATTTAGGAGGTCATATTTGCGTACAATGTGATGATACATCTACCCATTATATCAATCCAATAAATCAAATTAATGACCCTATGATACATAGTAGTAAAAATGATGTAGGTAAACTGACTATGTTTCCAGATAATATACCACACTATACAGATATACACAATTCAGATAAAGAAAGAATAACAATTGCATTTGATTTACTAATAGAAAAGCCCAACAAAGACTTTAAAGATAACTATTCTGGAAATTTACATTTAGGAAATTATTTAAAGTTAATATAATGACGGCAATTCGTTATTTAATCATAGATAAAAAAGATGATGTCTACTTAAAGATAGAAGCAGACGATAGTATAAGAAGAGAACTTGGAGAACATTTTACTTTTGAAGTACCTGGTTTTCGTTTTATGCCTCAATTTCGTAATAGAGTATGGGACGGCAAGATAAGATTATTTTCATATGCAACTGGTCAAATATACGTAGGATTATATCCTTACATACTTCATTGGTGTAAAGAAAATAAGATTGAAGTTGTTAATGGAACAAAGATAGAAGATACTAAAGTTGATGATAGTAAGGTAGAAAAGTTTATTACTGCTCTTAAAATTCCTATGGAAATAAGAGATTATCAAAAACAAGCATTTTCATATGCAGTAAGAAAGAATAGATGTTTATTATTATCTCCAACAGCAAGTGGCAAATCACTTATTCTATATCTATTAGTACGTTTTAATCTATTAAGATTACCTAAAAATAAAAAAATATTAATCATAGTACCTACTACATCATTGGTAGAACAATTATATAAAGATTTTAAAGACTATGGTTATGATAGTTTAAAAAATGTACATAGAATATATGAAGGACATAGTAAAATAACAAATAAAAGAATAGTTATATCTACTTGGCAATCAATCTATAATCAAACAAAGAACTACTTTAACGACTATGGTATGATAATTGGTGACGAAGCACACTTATTTAAAGCTATATCATTAACAAAGATAATGACGAAGCTAACTAATTGTAAATACAAAGTAGGTTGTACAGGTACCCTAGATGATAGTAAGACACACAAACTAGTATTAGAGGGGCTGTTTGGTGCAGTCAACAAAGTTATATCTACTACAGAACTCCAAGACAAACAGCATTTAGCTAAACTTAAAATTTTCTGTTTAGTATTACAATACGGTAAAGTACAAAGAGAATTCTTAAAAAATAAAACATACCAAGAAGAAATGGATTTTTTAGTTAGAAATGAGAAAAGAAATAAATACATAAAAAACTTGGTCACTGGTTTACACGGCAATACTTTATGCTTGTTTCAGTATGTAGAAAAGCACGGTAAGTTATTATATGAACTAATTAAAGAAAAGGCAGGTGACCGACCTATTTTCTATATCCACGGAGGAGTGGAAGCTGATGAACGAGAACAAGTACGAGCTATTACCGAAAAGTCTGACGGAGCGATTATTGTCGCTTCTTATGGGACGTTCAGTACTGGTATTAATATCCGTAACTTACACAATATTGTTTTTAGTAGCCCTAGTAAATCTCGTATAAGAAATTTACAATCAATAGGACGAGGATTAAGACTAAAAGATAACAAATCACACGCAACATTATATGATATTGCTGATGACCTTTCCTATGGGGAAAAGGAAAATTATACCCTACAACACTTTCGTGAGAGAATAAATATATACAATAGTGAAGACTTTGAGTATGAAATACACAACGTAGAACTGGAGAAAAATGGACGTAAAAGCTGACATAAGAATTATCAAGTTAATAAATGGTGATGATGTTGTAGCACATTTGCCATCTGGAGCAAGACAATTGCCAGATAAATCTCCTATGCTACGAATCAGCAAACCATTACAGATTAAATATATTCCACAGATGACACCTATGGGAATAAGAGATTACATTGCTTTAATTAAATGGGTAAATTATACTCCTGATAAAGTAGTAACTATTCCAAAAGATAAGATAATGACAATAGTTTCGGCGTCTGGTGAAATGTCTAAAAATTACTTACATCTTGCAAATGATTACGATAAAATAGACCAGCCTAAAAAGGGTAGAAAAGGATTGTTCCAACAAGAAGAACTTTCCGAGGAAGATAATGAAATATTAAATGATATATTTAAGGATAAAACTACGAAGAGAACTCTCCACTAGTGACTCTAAGCAGTCTTTAACCGGACACATAGTCCATTATACACAAAAAAGGTGAAAAGTCAAGTGCCATACAAAATGAAAAAACTAGCACACATAGCCAAGCAATGGCAAATAGGAGAGATAATCCTCGTTAAAAACCTATCTAAAGCAATCAAACAATTATTACGACCTACCATTGACAAATGGACTAAAAAGTAGTATATTATATATTATTATGGCAAAAGAAAAATATAAAAAAAGACCAGAACATTATGTAAATAATAAAGAATTTTTACAGGCAATGATTTTATATAGAAGGTCTGTAAATAAAGCTGAAAAACTAAAAGAAGCAAAACCACCTGTACCAAATTATGTTGGTGAGTGCTTTTTAAAGATAGCGAATCACCTTTCATATAGACCAAATTTTATAAACTACACCTATCGTGATGATATGATATCAGATGGTATAGAAAACTGTTTACAATATTTACACAATTTTAATCCAAGAAAATCAAACAATCCCTTTGCATATTTCACACAAATTATCTACTATGCTTTTGTACGGAGAATACAGAAAGAGAAAAAACAAACAACTATTAAACACCGTATGATTCTAAACGCAAACTATGATGATATGACTTTGCAACCTGGAGAAGATAGAGAGTTTAAAAATCAATTTACAGAATTCTTGCGTAAGAATGTACCAGCGGAAGAACCAGTTAAGAAGAAAACACCAACTAAAAAGAAAAAGAAAACAGTTAAAAAGAAATGAAGTGTGATAAGATTTTAATAGTAGGAGGAGGTTCTGCTGGTTGGATGACAGCGGCAACTCTAATCAAAGCATATCCAAAGAAAGATATAACTGTATTAGAATCACCTAACATTCCTACAATATCAGTTGGCGAAAGTACAATAAATGCAGTTAAACACTGGACAAAATTTTTAGGCATAAAAGATGAAGAATTTTTAAAACATACAGATGGTACTGTTAAATTTAGTATTAAGTTTACAGACTTTAATGGAAAAGATGAGGCGCCGTTTTATTATCCTTTTGGTCCAGTTGTAACAGAAGGAACTCAATTTGGTTATAATGATTGGTGGATGAAAAAAGCATTTAATCCAGAACTACCGGTTTCAGATTATGCAGATAGTTATGCTCCTGTTATGGCACTAGTTAATCAACGTAAGGGTTGTTTTAACTTTAAGATACCAGGTATGAAAATGGGTCAGATACAAGAATTTGATATTGACCGTGATTCTGCTTATCAGTTTGACGCAATTAAATTTGGTATATGGTTGAGGGATCATTATTGTATCCCTAGAGGTGTCAAACATATTAAAGAACATATTGAAGATATTAAACAAGATGAAAATGGTATTGTTTCTTTGAACGGCAAACATAAAGCAGATTTATATGTTGATTGCACAGGATTTAAATCTCTTTTATTAGGAGGTGCATTAAAAGAACCATTTGAACCTGTTAAAAATCTACCAAATAATAAAGCGTGGGTAACCAAGATTCCTTATGTAGATAAAACTAAAGAAGTAGAAGCGTTTACCAATTGTACAGCAATAGAGAATGGTTGGGTATGGAACATACCACTATGGAGTAGAGTTGGTGCAGGTTATGTTTATTCAGATAAATTTGTAGATGATGAAACTGCTTTAAAAGAATTTAAAAATCATTTAGCAAAAGTACGACCTGGGTATGGTACCGAAGAACACGAATTTAGAAATATTAAAATGAAATGTGGTATACACCAAAGATTATTTGTAAAAAATGTTGTTGCTATAGGACTATCTGCTGGATTTATTGAACCATTGGAGAGTAATGGTTTGTTTTCAGTACACGAATTTTTAATGATGTTGGTAAGAAATATAGCAAGAGATAAAATTACGCAATGGGATAAAGACAACTTCTCATTTGCTTGTAAATATACCTATAATAGATTTCTTGAATTTGTTGGTATGCATTATGCTTTATCAACAAGGGACGATACTGAATATTGGAAGGCAATTAATAATACAGTATGGGAAGAAAGTTTATATACTTTTAAAGCTAAAATTAATCTTGGATATTTTCAAGCTGCTTTACATAGAAATCTTAGCTCCGAATTTCCTGTTGATCCTAGTAGTAATCCAGGCAGAAGTGGAATACATTTTATAGCTGCTGGTTTCAATTGGGCACCACAAGATTTACCTAATTTAGTGAATACAACACATAAGAGTGAGGAAGAAATAAGAGAATATATGGCACCATTTATAAGGAGATTAGATGAACGCAAAGCAAAATGGAATAAGGAAGTTGAAAAGTTTTCAAGTTATCACGATTTCATAGAGAAGGTGTATTACAAGTGAAGATTGCCTTGCTAAATGATACGCATTTTGGTTGTCGTAATGACAGTCCACATTTTGCAAAGTATCAAGAACGGTTTTATGATGAAGTATTTTTTCCTTATATAAAAGAACATAACATTAAAACGTTAATACATTTAGGTGACGTAGTTGATAGACGTAAATTTATAAACTTTAAAACGGCCAATTTTTTCAGACAAAAGTTTATGAAAAAACTATGGCAAGAAAAGGTTGATACTCATATTATATTAGGTAACCACGATACTTATTATAAGAATACAAATAAAGTAAATGCAATTACTGAATTATGTACAACGTATGATGGTGTAAATGAACCTTGGGTGTATGCAAGTCCAAAAGAAGTTACACTAGATGGTTTAAAGATTTTGTTTATGCCTTGGATATGTGATGATACATATGAAGAGTCTATATATGCTATTGAAAATTCAAATGCGGAAATATGTATGGGTCATTTAGAAATAAAAGGATTTGAAATGCATAGAGGATTTATGAACGACCAAGGTTTAGATAAATCAATGTTTCATAGATTTGAAAAAGTTATATCAGGACACTTTCATAAAAAATCAGATGATGGTCAGATAAATTATTTAGGAACACAATATGAAATAACTTGGAACGATTATAAAGACCCTAAAGGTTTTCATATCTTTGATACTGAAACTAGAGAGTTAACTAGAGTACCAAATCCATTAAGAATATTTAAAAAGATAGTGTATGATGATACACAACACGACTACAATACATTAGATATAGGAAAGTTTGATAACAGTTATATTAAACTGTTTGTATCTCAAAAAACAGATGAAGATATGTATGATAAGTTTATCAATAGGTTGTATAGTACATTAAATGTACACGAACTAAATATTTTTGAGGATACAAGTGATGTAACTGCTAGTGTTAAAGATGATTTAATAGAACAAGGTGAAGATACGATAACATTTTTAGGTAAATATATAGACCAATTAGATACAGAACTGAATAAAGATAAATTAAAAGAGTACACTAAAGAACTATATAGTGAGGTAAATCAATGAGTATAACGAGTAGAGAAAAAGATAAAGAAAAAAAGGCAATGGAAGAATTTCAGCAAAAAGTTGAGGCACAGATTAATAATGAAGACACACCAGTAAAAATATTAGGAAATTTAAATTTTGGACCATTTTGTGCTTATATGAAAATGGATGACGATTTTTGTAAAGGACTTTTAGAAAGAGGTCAAAATTCTACAGAAGGTTCAGCTAATAAAAGATTATCAGGTCTACTAGCTGACCAAAGACGTTATAGTGTGGAAGATAAAGAATGGTTTATAAAAAAATTTCAACCATATATGGACGCATATGTTGATGGTGCTTGTGGATTTGTTGGACAACCATATAATGAAGCACAGTTTTCAAAATCATTTACATTAATGGATTTGTGGATTAATTTTATGAAAGAAAGAGAAGTTAATACTGAACATACACACGGCGGACAATTCACTTGGGTTATGTATTTAAAAACACCAGACGTATCAAAAGAAGTAAAAGAGTTTGAAGGTACTGGTCTAGGTCCAGGAGTTGTAGGATTTCATTATGGGGAATCTGCTACACCAAAATGGGCAGAACATACATACAAATATATGCCAGAAGAAAGTTTTATGTGGATATTTCCAGCACAATTAAGACACCAAGTACATCCTTTTAAAACACCAGGAGAAAGAATAAGTGTATCAGGTAATTGTTTTATGAATCCTCCAAAACAAAAATCAAAAGTAATGACACCAGGTAATCAACCTTATGTAGGATTAGGAAAGAATTTGAAACCAGAAGGAAATTAATTTTTAGTTTTTATATTATGATAAAGTTTAAGAGAATATCTTATAAGAATTTTTTATCTACAGGCAATGTTCCAATTGTAGTAGAGTTAAATAAATCTCAACTAACATTAGTTATAGGTTCTAACGGAAGTGGTAAATCTACTTTGTTAGACGCATTATGCTTTGCTCTATTTAATAGACCGTTTCGTATTATTAAAAAAGACCAGATGGTGAATACTATTAATAATGGTGGTTGTGAGGTTGAATTAGAATTTAATGTTGGACCAAAAGAGTATAAAGTTAGAAGAGGAGTTAAACCAAACTTCTTTGAAATACATTGTGATGGACAATTAATGAGTCAAGACGCCAGCGCAATTGATTATCAAAAGTATCTTGAAACAAATATTATGAGGTGTAACTATAGGTCATTTTGTCAAGTAGTATTATTAGGGTCTTCTTCTTATATGCCATTTATGAAAATGAGAGCAAGTTTTAGAAGAGAGGTCGTTGAAGAGATTTTAGACATAAGAGCATTTAGTAGAATGGATACTATATTGAGTGGTCAACAAAGAGATTTACAGAACAAAATAACAGAAGTAAGACATCAATGTGAGCTTATAGAAACCAAGTATCAGACTGAAGCAAAGTACTTGGACACCCTTCTCCACAAGGATATAGACGTCCAAACGCATAAGAATAGAGTGGTTGAGCAGAACACCAAGGATAGACTAGAATATGAGAGTAAGATGGTTGCGATTAATAAAGAGATAGTTTCAGCAAAAGAGTGTGTAAAAGATAGACCAGAAATAGATAATAAGAATACAAAATTAAATAAAATAGAAGCGAAGATTGAACAAAATTTAGAACGACATAAGAACTCTTTAAAATTCTTTGAAGAAAATGATGTGTGTCCAACTTGTACTCAACCTTTTTCTACAGAATTTAAACATCAAAAATGTAATGAAGAGAAGAGTAAGATTAATACATTACAAGATGGTATGGAAAAGTTATTAAAAGAACTTGTAAGTATGGGAGAAAAGATAACTGAATATGATAAATTAGCAGATAAGATTTATGGTTTAAATGTTGATTTATCAAAGGTAGAAACATCATTAGATAGTTTAAAAACTCATAGTGATAATATAGAAGAAGATTTAAAAGTATTTAAAAATAAAGATGAAGATATAGCAGATATTAGAAAACAATTAAATGATATGAAAGACCAATTAAGACATTGTAAAATAGAATTAGATAAGATTGTTGAATATAAAAAGTATCAAGATGTATTAAGGCAAGTATTAAATGATAAAGGCGCTAAGGCACAAATCATTAAGAAGTATATACCTATAATGAATCAATTGATTAATAAGTATTTACAAGCAATGGAGTTTTATGTTTCATTTCATTTAGATGAAGAGTTTAATGAAACAGTAAAGAGTAGATTTAGAGATACTTTTAATTATAACAATTTTAGTGAAGGTGAAAAGATGAGAATAGATTTAGCATTACTATTTACTTGGAGAGATATTGCTAAACTTAAAAACTCTACAAATACAAATCTATTAATATTAGATGAGATATTTGATTCAAGTTTAGACCTTGCTGGAACAGATGATTTCTTTAAAATAATACAGAAATTATCAAATGAAAATGTCTTTATTATTTCACATAAAGGTGATATACTATTTGATAAATTTACAAATATAATTAAGTACAAGAAAGACCAAAACTTTACTGTACTAGATAGGATATAATGCCAGAAGAAAAAAAGAAAGAAAGATTTTTGCAACTGATACCACCTAGTGACCCTAGAGTTATGTCAGCAATAGCACCTTTTACAGATGATATGTTAAAGGAACACGACTTAAAAGATAGAAAAGAACTATCAGATTTAATGTTTAAATCAATGGCAAGATATGGTGGCATAGGTTTATCTGCTAATCAAGTAGGGTTACCATTTAATATGTTTGTATTAGGTGATAATTTATCATTAGAAAAAGGTTTAAAAATGACTTGTTTTAATCCTATGATAGTTAGTACAAGTGAAGAATTAATTTTAATGAAAGAAGGTTGTTTAACATATCCTTTTTTATTTCTATCTATACAAAGACCAAGAAAATGTGTAGTAAAATATACAGATGAAAAAGGTGATTTAAAAGAAGGTAATTTAGATGGTATGTTTAGTAGAATATACCAACACGAATATGAACATATGTTAGGTAGAAATTTTACAGAACACGCAAGTAAAATGAAGTTAGAAATGGCAGAAAAAAAGGCAAAGAAACAATGGCTGATGTGGAAAAAAAGAAGTGAAAAAATTAACAAATAAAACTGATACAAAAAATGCATTAGAAGCATTTGGTGTAGAGATAATAGGTGATGACCTTATTACAAGTAAGGGCAATCTAAAAGGTGCTGTTCAAGATGAAGAAGAATTAAACTTTAATATTGATATGATATATGAGTATTGGAAGAAGAGAGGATTTCCTTATTATGCTACAGATAAACAGTATAGAGAAGCACAGTTTAAAACATTACAATCTACAGACTTTAAAGGTCTATTAACGCAAGACAAAATTATTAAACCGAATCAAACAGGACTATCTTTAGCTTGGTCGTATATGCCACATAGTTTTGGTATACGTTGTGGTAAAATGAGAACTCCTATGGAGATATATGAAAATGAAGAACACTTTAAAAAAGGTATTAAAAAATTATTAACAGGTAGTTTCTTTGGTAAACAATCAGTAGATACTTTAATGCCTATTAATGATAATTTATATGGTGAAACAGTTGAAATATCACCTAAAGCAAAACACAAATCAGAAAGTGTTATGAGGTCTTTATTAAGAAGATATACAGGAACTCAATGTGTATCTAATTTTAGACCTACAGCAGCGGCGTGTTTATATACACATTTTGCCCACCCAGGTGCTATGGTATGGGATATGTCAATGGGATATGGTGGTCGTATATTAGGTGCAATTATAGCAGATATTAATTATATAGGTACTGATCCAGCTGAATTAACATTTAACGGATTAAAAGAAATTAGAAAAGATTTTGGTAGAGATAATAGACATTACTTTTTAAACAAGTGTGGTAGTGAAACCTTTGTTCCAAAAGAAAATACTTTAGATTTTGCATTTACAAGTCCACCTTATTTCAATTGGGAACAATATGGTGAAGAAGACGGACAATCATTTAATCAATATGATGGTACTGAAGCGTGGAACAATGGCTTTTTAAGAACAACTATACAAAATGCATATATAGGATTAAAAAAAGGTAAGCATATGGGGTTAAATGTAGCGAACATTAAAACACATAAGAACTTTGAAGATGATACAGTACGAATCGCTGTAGAAGAAGGATTTACACACACGGATACCTACAAATTACAGTTATCCTCGCAAGAATCTGGTGCAAAATATGAGCCAGTTTTCATATTCCAGAAATAGGATCGTCTGGAAGCCGCATAAAACCAGGGGAAATTAACTATTGACTTTGGCAAAAAACTCCTGTATAGTATACACATACTATGAAAAAGACCACTACAATAAATTTAGATACTAAAAGTCAGCTAGCTAAATTAATCGCAACAGAAAATATAATCATACAACACAACAGCGTTTCAACAGCGTCTTTTAATACAAAGAGTCGTGTGTTAACTCTCCCTATATTTAAAGAACAATCAGGTGATGTTTATGATATGTTAATTGCTCACGAATGTGCTCACGCTTTATTTACTCCAGAAGACGGATGGAAAAAAATATGTGATGATGATGAGTTAAGAACTTACGTTAATGTATTAGAAGATACTAGAATAGACAAAAAAATTCAAAAGAAATACCCAGGAGTTGTTAGAAATTATATCAACGGTTTTGATATATTAGAAAAACAAAACTTCTTTGGTATGAATAACAAAGATTTAAATAAAGAACTTATGTTAATTGATAAGATTAATTTAAGAAGTAAATCAAGTAATAGATTACCATTTATATTTACTCCCGATAATAATAATTGGTTAGCAAAAGTTGACGCCATCAAATCTTTTGCTGACGTTGTTAGAGTTGCTAAAGACCTATTAAATTGGCAGAAAAAACAAGTTGAACAAATGAAAAAATTGCCAGACTTTGATGAACACCCATTAATTAAAAACTATGAATTATCAGATGACGATTTTGATGACGAAGAAGATACGCAAGAAATAGAATCAAAAGAACAAAACGAAGATGATAAACAAGATGAAAAAAATGATAAAAGAGATTCAGAAGATAAAGGAACAGACAACGATTTAAAAGATTCAGAAAAAGAAAAAGAAAAAGAAGAACAAAAATCAGAAGCAACACAACACGCCAGCGGCGCTGACGGTGTACCTCCAGAAAAAAAATTGAAAGCTATTACAAACGATTATTTTGAACAGAAAAAAGAACAGTTGTTAGATAAAAAAACTACTTATACATATGGAACATTACCATCACCAAATTTTAATCAATGTTTAGTATCATATAAAACTTTTACAAATGATTTTAGAAAACATATCAATCAACAAATACACAAATGGCCAAATGAAACAATAAAATATAAAAGATGGATCCTAGATAAGTTTAAAAAATTTAGAAAAGAAAATAAAAAAACAGTTATGTATCTTGTTAAAGAATTTGAAATGAAAAAAGCAGCGTCTGCTTACAAGAGAGCAAGTACTGATAAAACAGGAGTTATTGATCCTTTAAAATTAAAAAATTATAAATTTAGTGAAGACATTTTTAAAAAAATGACTATTATACCAGACGGTAAGAACCACGGTATGATAATGTTATTAGATTGGTCAGGTAGTATGAGTGATTGTATTTCTGATACAGTTTGTCAATTAATTAATCTAGTTGAATTTGTTAAAAAAGTTAACATACCATTTGAAGTATATTTCTTTACAAGTGAAAGAGATTATGAAGAAAAAGAAAAAGAATATTGGAATTATAAACACGGTGACTTTGCTTTTGATGAATTTAAATTAGTAAATTGTTTGAGTCATAGAATGAAAAAAAATGAATTTGAAGAATCATTATTATATCTATACCATATGGCAAGAGATTATGACCAACGTTGGGGAAGTAGAGATTTATCAGAAAGACCAGAAGGAAGTACATATAGTATACCAGACAAATACTATTTAGGAAATACTCCTTTAAATGAAGCATTGATAGTAATGAATAAATTAATACCAGAATTTCAAAATAAATATAAAGTTGAAAAACTTACTTTCATTACTTTAACTGACGGAGGTGCTAATAGTTTTAGACATAATCAGATAGTACCTGTACCAGATAAACCTACTAAAGCATTTGATGAATATGATATTAAACAAGCAAAATTAAAAAATAGAACTTATCTTAAAAAGAGTATTGATTACAGTACTAAAGTAGTTATTACTCATAAGAATAAAAAAATAGTTTTAACAGACGGTTGGTACGGTAGTGCTATGACCGATACGTTATTAGATATTATAAAAACAGACCACAAACCTACAATAGTCGGGTTCTATATTGTTAAAAGAATTAGACGTTGGGATATGGATAGATTTATCGGTGACTATACTGATTATGAACATAAAGAAAAAAAGAGAATGAAACTGTTAAAAGAATTTAGAACTGAAAACGCTGCTACAGTAAATCAAACCGGTTATGATAAGTATTTCTTATTAAACGGTAAGAAAATGCACGTAGAGAACTTTAGTCTTCAAGACGCAACTATTAAGAAAGGAACTGGTGCTGAATTAAAAAGAATCTTCGGTAAGAGTATGAAGAATCGACTAGTTTCAAGAGTAGTTTTAAACAAATTTATAGCCGAGGTGGCATAAACAATGAAAAAAACATTGAAAAATAAGGGTATATTAACTGTTGACTTTCCCGAAAAAGTCCTGTATAATATACTTATAAACACAATATGAAAGGACGTGAAAACACTATGTTAAATCAAAAACAAATAGACTTTGTAAAACACGCTAAGAAGTTGTTTCCAAACAAAGTTGAATTAACACTTGCTGATTTAGTACTTGCCAATAAAGAATTTGGACATAAGTACGAACCGCAATGGTTAACAAAAGATAAGAACCTAAAAGTTGATAGGGGATTATTTAAATTACCAAACATAGATGATACAGTTGAAGAAACTAAAGTTTCTAAAACTGAAACCGTTAAAGAGAATAAAGTAACTGAAGCAGCTTACATTGTTTCATCTTTGACCGGTGATATTGTTCCTAAAAAGGATTCAGTATTCGTATCATTTGGTAATTATCCTGACTTAAAATCAATCGTTAAAACAAAAATGTTTTATCCAGTTTTCATCACAGGACTTTCCGGAAACGGTAAGACTATGGGAGTTACCCAAGCTTGTGCTGAGAATAGAAGAGAAATGATTAGAGTCAATGTAACAATTGAAACAGACGAAGACGATTTACTCGGCGGTTATAGACTTAAAGACGGTCAAACTGTTTGGCAAAACGGACCTGTTATAGAAGCAATGGAGAGAGGTGCTATTCTATTACTTGATGAGATTGACCTTGCAAGTAATAAGATTATGTGTCTTCAACCAATTCTTGAAGGATCCGGAATCTTTGTTAAAAAAATAAATAAATTTGTGAAACCTGCTGACGGATTTAACGTGATTGCTACTGCTAATACTAAAGGACAAGGTAGTGAAGACGGTAAGTTTATCGGAACTAACGTGCTTAACGAAGCATTTTTAGAAAGATTTCCAATTACATTTGAACAGAAATATCCAAGTGTTAAGATTGAAGAAAAAATCTTGATTAAAACTCTTGAAAGAAGCGGTAAAAAAGACCAATCGTTTTGTAAGAAGTTAGTCACTTGGGCAGACGTTATAAGAAAAACTTTCTTTGACGGAGGCGTTGATGAGATTATCTCAACAAGAAGATTAGTCCACATAGTTCAAGCATTTACTATCTTTAAAGATAAGATAAAAGCTATTGAAGTATGTACTAATAGATTTGATGAAGATACAAAAAATTCATTTGTAGAGTTATATACTAAAGTTGACGGAGGCGCTACAGCAGATACAATTGCTGAAGACCAAAGAAAATCTGAAGTTGCTCAACAAGTTGAAGACAATGAGAGTGAGTCAAAAGATGATGCTGTTGAATCAGACAATGATACATCAGCTCATATTTAAAACCTCTCAATCATAGTGTACGTCCTGAAGCGGAGGTAGTGCTCCGCTTCATAAACTACACTTTAATAAATAATGAATATGCAAGATACACTTATTAAAAAAGGAATAAAATTAAAAACCGTAGCAGGTGTAAAAGATTTTAAAGAAGAAGCAGAAAGAGAAATGAAAGAACTAGGTGAATCTATGAAATCATCTAGGCGGCAAGAAACTGTTAGAAAAGAAATTGAAAAGATTAGAAAAGATGGAAAAATGAAAGAGGATAGTATATATGATATACATAAAATAATAAATGAAGCAGAAAAAAGAATTAAAGATAAGATGAAATGATAAAAGACAAAAATAAAGAAGCAATTAAAATAATAGAAGAGAATAAACTTACTAACGTCTATTCACCTGAGGATCAAATCAAAATGGAGTTAGAAAAAGACTTAAAAAAATTAAAAACAGAATCAGAAAAATCACAAGATGAATTAGAACCAATAAATGAAAAGGAGGAAAGTTGACACAAGGTATAGAGGTTGAAGTTAGAGGCGGTAATGTAGAGAAAGCTATGAGAGTGCTTAAGAAAAAAATGCTTAAAGCAGGCACTTTAAAAGAGTATAGATTAAAACAATACTACAGAAAACCGTCAGAAATTAAGAGAGAAAAGAAAAAAGAAGGCATTAAAAATTACAAAAAGCAGAAGAAATTAAGAGAAGCAAGATTATAGAATTTGTTAATTCCAGCGCCTGTGCTTTGAATAAATATATTATACCAGGCAACTCATAAGTCCTGGGGCGTGGAATGGTGCCAGTACCACATATTTTAAATATGAAAACTGGTAGTAGTTTGAGGTCTACTTTAACAAAACCTCAATGAATTAACAGTTTTGTAGGAGTTTGGGGAGACTCTAAAACCTATAGCAGGTCCCGAAAAGCGATACCAGCATATGAAGCGGACACCGTGAGTGATATTTTGTTAGTTTTACACACTTAAAAATAAAACTAACGGCGCTACTTGTATATTGTAGAATACTACATATATAAGTAGTAGCGAGTGCCTATTAAGGGCTCGTATTTAAATAACTTTGCTTAATAAAGGAGGTTTATATGACCAATAAAGCATTATCTATTTTTAAACAATTAAGACCAGTATCAGTTGGATTCGATTCAATCTTTGATAATTTTCAATCAATGTTTGATGACGATTACATCTATGATATACAACCTAGTTACCCACCATACAATATAGTTAAGTCAGGTACGAATATGTATGATATTGAAGTTGCATTAGCAGGATTCAATAAAAAAGACATTAACGTATCTGTTGAACAAGGGTTACTTACTATTGAAACCAAAGCAGAAAAAGATACTTCTGATAAGGATACAGGTGGTGAAGTATTACATAAGGGTATATCTAAAAGGAAGTTTAAAAGAACTTTCACAATCGCTAATGATGTAAAAGTAATTGGTGCAGAACTGAAAGATGGACTTTTAAAAGTTTCTATGGAGAAGATAGTTCCAGATGAAATGAAGTTTAAAACAATAGACGTTAAGTAATAACGTAATATAGATAGTGGCGGGTAAAACCGCCGCTATTACTTTGTATAAATAGTATTATATAATAGAAGAGGAAATTATGAATAAAATATTAATAGTATTAATGAGTTTGATTCTAGTTAGTTGTTCAAATATCACAAATCCTAAATTATCATTTGGTAAGAAATGCATAGAGAAAGGCAACGAAGTTGTTTACTCTTATGTATGGATATATGATAAAACCGCAGGATTACAAGCAGATAATATAACTTGTGAAGCGATAGCAAACCAGGATTGACATTAGATAGAGTTAGTGATATATTAACTCTATGATTAAAAAAGTATATAATTATAAATTATGAAGGAGTTGATATGAATCTATCACAAAATACAGTTGCAATCTTAAAGAATTTTGCTGAAATTAATAAAAATATTTTAGTAAAACCTGGAAAGCAATTACAAACTATTTCTACTTTAAAGAACATTCTTGCTGAAGCAGATATAGATAATAAATTTGAGCAAGAGTTTGCGATATACGATTTACCAGAATTTCTACGAGCAGTTGAATTGTTTTCTAAATCAGATATCAAATTTAATGGCACTAGTAAATTGGTTATATCAGATACCAATTCAAGACAATCAGTTAAGTATTTCTTTGCAGATAAATCAGTAATTGTTGCACCAACAAAAAGTATAACAATGCCTGATAAGTTTGTAACCTTTACATTAAAAAGAACTGCCTTTGCTGATTTACAAAAAGGTATAGTTACATTAAACTTACCAGATATTGCAGTAAAAGGTGATGGTAAAATCATTACAATGATTGCAACTGATAAGAAAAACAAATCATCTAACGATTATTCTGCTGAAGTAGGTACAACTGATAAAACTTTTGTAGCATATTTCAAAGCAGAAAATTTAAAAATCATACCAGATGATTATGATATTGCAATTTCTAAACAAAGATTAAGTCATTTTGTTAATAGAAATAAACCAGTACAATATTGGATAGCATTAGAACCAGATAGTGAGTTTTAATTATATGTATTTTACTGAACCAAGAGATTGGACAATTACTTTCATTAAAAAACACACAGCAAGAGGTTCACACAGGTGGGCATTTTGGTTAGAAGGTATTGTAATAGGAATATTGATAGGGTTGATTATATAATGAAAGGTTTGAGTATATTATGGCAGAAAATTTATGGGTTGAGAAGTACAGACCCACAAAAATTGATGATTGCATTTTAACAAATGAATTAAAAGAAACTTTTAAACAGTTTCTAAATCAAAAAGAACTTCCAAACTTATTACTATCAGGCACAGCAGGTACAGGTAAGACTACTGTAGCACGTGCCTTATGTGAAGAGTTGGGCGCTGATTACATTATAATTAATGGATCAGATGAAGGTAGACAGATAGATACGTTAAGACATAAGATTAAAAACTTTGCGTCAACTGTATCATTAACTGAAACAGCAAGTCATAAAGTTGTTATAATTGATGAGGCAGACTATATGAATGCTGATAGTGTTCAACCTGCATTAAGAAATTTCATAGAAACATTTTATAAAAATTGTAGATTTATCTTTACTTGTAATTATAAGAATAAGATATTACCAGCATTGCATAGCAGATGTACTGTTATTGATTTTGCGATTACAAATGGTGAAAGGAATAAATCTTATAGTGATTTTCATATACGATTACAATATATTTTAAATGAAGAAAAGATAGAGTTTGATCCAAAAGTAATTGCAGAACTAATACAAAAATATTATCCAGACTTTAGAAGAACTATAAATGAACTTCAAAGATATTCAGTAAGAGGTAAGATTGATAGTGGTATATTATTCAGTTTAACTGAAGCAGATACTAAACAACTTATCGCAATTTTAAAAGAAAAAAGATTTAATGATATGAGAAAATGGGTTATACAAAACCTAGACAAAGAACCATCAGCATTATTTTCAAGTGTATATGAAATACTATACAAACATTTACAACCACAAGATATGGCACAAGCAGTTTTAGTTATTGCTGGGTATCAATACAAGGCTGCTTTTGTAGCAGACCAAGAGATTAATATGGTTGCTTGTTTAACCGAAGTAATGGCAAATTGTAAGTTTAAATAAAGGAGAACAATGAACTCAATAATAACAAAAATAGGATTATGGCACTCTAAAATATTTGAAACTCTTTCAAGAAAAGCTAGAACTTCAAAATTTTGGGCTATATTATTAACCTTTGCTGTACTATATGAAATTGTTGAACATATAGTTTGGCCAATATTAGTACCATATCTAGTTTATATGCAATGGTTTAAATAATGAAAACTAGAGAAGAAAAAATGGGAGATAAAGGAGAGGACATAGTTAAGAAA
>Ga0209089_10000205_pt1:5000-55428 | contig 55428 bp, 43 predicted proteins | sample ArcticOcean_MG_C_FD_187431 | JGI IMG/M metagenome (GOLD analysis project Ga0209089, IMG submission 187431) | Marine microbial communities from western Arctic Ocean - ArcticOcean_MG_CB2_150 (SPAdes) (version 2) | ecosystem: Environmental > Aquatic > Marine > Oceanic | place: Arctic...
TGATGGGTTTTCTGGGGATGCTTGATTATGATTTCTCAACACCTTAGCCCCACCGGGCTTCTTTTTTGTGTGCTAATCTTTTTAGGGGGGTGCGGAAGCGGCATGGGCGTAAAGCCAATGCCTATGAATAAGGGAGAAGCATCCAAACCGGGGCAAGCGTCGTTTTCGCAGTTTCAAGATATCCCTATACCAATAGGCGCCGAAATGAACTTAAATCGGACCGTCATTCTTGGTGCCCCCGAAAGCTGGATTGGTCGACTAACCCTTGAAACCAACCATAACCCTGTGAAATTATTTAACTTTTTTAAACAAAGCACACCAGAATTTGGGTGGCAAGAAGTGACAAGCATACGCTCTGCAACCAGTTTTTTAACCTACACCCAGACAACCAGGGTCCTAACTATCCAAATAACTAGCAAGACACTGCGAGGTAGCGAGGTTGTGATGACGGTTTCTCCTAGGGATCAAAATATAGGCTCATCGGCGGTCCAAACAAGTCCTGCCCGCCCTAAGGTAAGCCAGTAAATTTCTCACATAAAGAGACTTCTAGGTTGCTTTAACCTTGTTAACCCCAGAATTCCAGATGGTTGAATTATACTAAAACGAAATCGTAAAAAGAGCCCTGTGGAAAATTCTAAACCGTAATTCGAAAAATATTGAAGTAGCAGTATTTCTATGCTGAAGACTAACAAAATTTTGCAACATAATAGTTTGTTAATTACACGTGGTTAGTCTTAAAGAGTTACGCGCCGAGTTTGTAAAAAATAAACACGGTATGAGACGTGATGCACAAATTGTGACAATGTACTGAGCTTAATTGAGTTCTACTAACCATAAAATTGAGAATTGAAGGAGATAATTTGGTTGGATGGCATCCCATACTGCAAGGATTAGAACCTGAGACAGTATATTCCCCCTCAAAGAATATATCCAAATTTCCTAATATGGTTTTTTGTTCAGGCATGGCCTGCAGTGCCTCTCGGTGGTCTCAAGAGACTTGCTATGAACTTGAAAAACTAAGGACCGCAGAAGACAGAATAGATTGTGGATATTTGGGCGAAAATAGAATTTCTGGCAAAAAGGCTTTATTTGTTGATGCCTTCGTGGCAAACGCAATCAAAAAGAATTATATTACGCTGATTTTTCAATCACACTCGTTTGGCACACGGATATTGAAGATGATATTAAGTGGTTTAGCAAAAAATGTACACACCTACCGCGACCCACGAGATTCAATTGCCTCTCTTATGCGGAAAGAACGTTGCGAATACGAACCCGCTTTTGATTTTGTATTTTCTTCTCTAATGACTTTTGAGCTATTTTCAATAGATAACAATTCTCTAATCTTACCCTATTCAGAAACGATCAACGACCCTATAGGAACGACAGCTAAAATTGCAAATTATCTCGATTTTGATCTTACAGAAGAGCAGATTCAGAAGAGCAGATTGAAAACGTGCACCTGAAAACTCAAAGATTAGCTATCGACCGTCGCAACGAGCAACGCCGAAAATCAGCTTATTCTTCAAAAGACATGAAAATCATCGATCAAGGTCTTCAGACTTTATACGGTAAGCCGACTGATGCTCCAAATATTAAGAATCCGTGGCGTTACAGCTCGCTAAATAAAACACAATATGCCGACGCTACAAAGAAGCTACGCAATTGGTTGTTAAAGATGAACTATTCAATTTCACCAATTGCACCTTGGGATTGTCAATAAAAAAATCTATAGGACTCGATTGTCACAATCCGCTTCAGCGTTTACCAAACCAAGTACCTGCTTCTTGAGCATATACATTTTTACTTTACCCATAATATAAAACAGAAATCTAATAATCCCCGACACTCGCGGAGGTGTTTTGTATGAAGCAATTCGTGTCTCAAAATGTTACATCTTATATTTGTCAGAACGTCTTAATCTTTATGAAATTTTACAGTGAAGCAGTCTTTTCCCATTACCATATTACTGTCACACCCCGCTCCGACACCACTCTATTATGGTCACCTGAGTAGCCCTACACCTACCGGGACAATCTGACTGTTTCGGGGACAAATATAACATCACGGTATGGTTTCATCTTTGTGAATGAATTAATAATGATATCAATTCAATTTGGACAGACACATTTAAACCCTGGAGGATATCAGCTTGAGTGATGTAGTTATCGTCGATGGAGTAAGAACGGCTATTGGAAAATACGGTGGGGGATTATCAACTATTCGACCAGATGACCTGCTGGCAAAAACTTATATTTCCCTCGTGCAACGTACTGGGGTTGACCCTGCCGATTTGGACGAAGTATTTGCCGGTTGTAGCAACCAGGCGGGAGAAGACAATCGAGATGTAGCTCGGATGTCAGTTTTGCTGGCCGGATTTCCCAAAGAAATACCAGGCATAACAGTAAACAGGAATTGTTCTTCTGCCCTCAGCGCCATCAACCTAGCTGCTCGCTCCATCCTTGCGAAAGAGGGTAGCCTATATATTGGTAGTGGCGTGGAAAGTATGAGCCGGGCTCCATGGTCGATGGCAAAGCCTTCCAAAATACCGTCCACCTCGCCACCCAAGATTTTTGATACCACGGTAGGATGGAGATACGAAAACCCAAAATTGGACGCGATATACCCTATTATTTCTTTGGGCGAAGGTGCAGAATTGATTGCACAAGAAATGCAGATTAGCCGAGAAGAACAAGATATATTTGCTCTGGAAAGCCACCGTCGCGCCGCCAGTGCTATCAATGAGGGCAAATTTAAAGCTGAAATTACGCCTGTTGAAGTGCCTCAACGAAATGGCAAAATGCTAATATTTGATACGGACGAGCACCCCCGCCTCAAACGCATTAATCAGAGCTTCAGCCTGGCAATAGGCATGCCTGAACTCAGTAAACTAAAACCCGCTTTTAGAAAGGACGGCTCTGTCACTGCAGGCAACTCCAGTGGCATCAATGATGGGGCCGCGGCACTTCTCCTTTGCAATCAAGAAAAGTCCGATGAACTGGGCTTGAAGCCACTCTTGCGCTGGTTGGGGTCAGCTTCTGCCGGAACCGACCCCAGGTACTTCGGGTATGGACCAGTACCCGCTACGGAAAAGCTGCTTAAACGCTTCAATCTCGAGATTGAAGATATCGGCCTGATTGAACTTAATGAGGCTTTTGCAGCTCAAACAATCGGATGCATGAGGCGTTTACAAATCAGTCACGACAACACTAATGTTAATGGAGGAGCAATTGCACTCGGTCACCCGACGGGCTGTTCAGGTGCTCGCATCTTGGTAACACTAATGCATGAAATGAAACGAAGAGCTGCACATATGCAACGTCCTTTTTACGGACTTGCTACCCTATGCGTCGGAGTTGGTATGGGTGAGTCCACCCTGGTTGAGTGGATAGGGGATTAGGAAAACCTATGGAAAGACCGCTCTCAGGTATACGGGTTATCGGCCTCGAACAATATATAGCTGGCCCCTACTGCACTCTTTTACTCGCTGACGCGGGAGCGGAAATTATTAAAGTAGAGAGACCTGGTAAAGGAGACCCCCGTCGATCAATGCCGCCATTTGCTGAAAAAAAAGGGAATAGGAAAGCAGCTGGTTTCATGAGCTATAATCGAAACAAGAAAAGCCTTGCCCTAAACCTTCAACACGTGGAAGGACAAAAGATTTTCCATGAACTAGCGACAACTGCCGATGTGGTAGTTGAAAATTTACGACCTGGGGCCATGGATAAGATTGGATTGAACTACAGTAATTTAAGTTCCTCTCATACCAGACTTATTTGGGCAATTATTTCTGGTTTTGGTCAGCTAAAAGGATATAGGGGGCCTTACAGTGATCGGCCGGCGTTCGATATTGTTGCCGAAGCCATGAGTGGTATTATGCACCGGGTCGGCTATGCCGACAAACCGCCGTCAGATACCCTGTATGGCATGGCGGATATATACACGGGGATGGTGACTGCCTTCGGTATTATGCAAGCCCTCTTCATGCGGGAACGCACGGGCAAAGGCCAACTAATTGATTCGGCAATGTTCGACAATATGCTTTCATTAAACGAGTCAATGGTGGCGCTCCACTCAGTCGCGGGGCAGTCCCCCATGCGCGGCACCCCAAGAAATATTTTTCCACGTGGCGCTTTCAAAACCAAGGATGGCTATATAGCCCTTAACGTCCCTGACAACATCATATGGGAGCGACTATGTAAGGCGATAAACCGGATTGATATGATTGAGGACCCTCGTTGCAAGACTGGCGTTGAGCGCGCAGCCAATGCCCATTACATTCAGCCAATCATAGAAGTTTGGCTGGAACAACTGACACGCGACGATGCTGTTGAAAAATTAAATTCCTTCGGTGTTCCAACTGGGCCCGTTAATACTGCCGAGGACATATTTTCTGATCCCCATGTGAAAGCTCGAGGTCTCCTTATGCCAATTACTGATAGTGAAGTGGGCAAACATTTGTTTGCACGCTCGCCCCCATTTCTTTCTGAAGCTCCTACACTACCGACGGCATCTGCTCCTAAACTAGGGGAACACACCATAGAAATACTCACTGAAGTATTGGGATACAGCGGAAAAAAAATAAACGAGCTTTCAGAAGGTGGAGTAATTGGCCATTAAATTATGAAACCCTATCCGGGTTAACTTATGCATATCGAAGGCAAAAAAACATCAATTTTTCATGACAAACCAGCTTACCCCTTTTAGTCACGGCAATGCTCCTTCGACTAGGTTTTGTTAGCCGCCAGCCATAAATGCTGGCTCACAGTATTGGCGACGACGTTTCAGCTGACGGCAGACAGAAACAGCGTCTGAATTACTTGCCACCGGTCCTACAACAAGGCGGAAGAAAACGCCTTTTTTACCTCCCAAATTGACCCGAGTGATCTCAGGCTTCAAATTTCCAAGTAGCGCGCGGTGCGCACGGCGTAACCCTGTCCAACCCCGATCCGCAGCCTTACGAGACCTGAATGACGCTATATGAACAGCAGGACGGGGGCCCGAAGGTGCGGCTTTCCTTTTTTCTACCTTTTTAACAACTTTCTTTGGCGCGGGCGCCGATTTTAAACTAAGTGTTTTTTCAATTACCAATTTTTCTCTGGTTGCTTCCTGGAGGGTAATAAGACCCTTTTCCTGTAACATTTCAACCCGGCGAATTGCGTCAGCCGATGCCAACAATCCTTTTGGTGCTGGTTGAGGCAGGGCCCGGTTTTGGGGATCAGTGGGCATCAAGCCATTGATGATGGTTGTTCTCTCTGCGCCATGTTGGCGAACCGTAATTGCACGCAGTTCCAATGCCTTACCGATTGCGCGAAGCCGCTGGATAATTAACTCGGCACTGGGAACTGTTCGATTTAATCCCACCGCTGGGGGACGTTGTGTAAGGTTTAATAATGCACCAAGATTGGCCTTCCGCCTAGCGTCATATTCATCGGGCGTCATAAGACCTTGATCGCGGAGCTTCAAAAGTGTCTCAAAGCGGGTAATAATCCTTTTGTCGTCACTGGATACCATAGATATGTGCTTCTGCTCCTTAGACCGGTCAGTAAAATTAGGAGTTCGTTTGCTGCGACCTGCTTGGAGTTTTTCTTTAGCATTTTGTCGCATTTGTTGTGCCTCTTCACTGACGAGCGACGAAGCTAGACCCTGGTTCTTAAGCAAAGCCAAATTCATATTCGCCAGAGTCTGTAAGGATTGTGGCCGTAAATTATTCATTACGACCAACTTATGTGCATTTCCTGGCTGCAAGGCCAAAACTGCTTCAAAGGCGGCCCGGGCCTTTGGAATTTGGCCTGTCTGTTGGAAAATCAGGCCTTTGCCGAGAAGGGCGTGTACATCACGCGGATTGTTTTGCAGCGCACGGTCGAACAAAACCTGGGCTTGTAGCATTTCCCCCTTGGCAAACTTACCAATGGCCTGTTCTGAGAGTGTTGTGCTATCTTTTGGTTGGGATTGCCGCTGAAAACGTTCCATAAATTTGGCGTTGCTTAAAAGATCACAACCGGCCACCAAAATGGCAATCACGGAAAGGATAAGGGTACGGCCGAAAATCTTCTTAACATTACCCCTAAACATGCGCTGTTCCCCTGCTGTTAGGCCGGACATAGCTGGCAGTTAGATAGTGGGAATACACCAATTAAAACCCTAATTAAACTATATCTTGTACTATCGGATTGCAACACGCCCTAATCATATCAAACTTCACTAAATTATTTATACTACATAATAGTAGATGAAATAAAGTCTTCAATTACTACATATTGTGTTTCAATATCAACGATTAAACTTGGTCACCCTGTTTTTCGTTTTACCAACTCATTAGAAAAAAGCAAATCTTGTTATGATTTATTGCTTTAATGTAGCCCTAAACCAAGTTAAGCGCTAAGTTCTGGCAAATACCTTCTGTGTTATTGCCAAGTGATGAATTGGAGCCCTCAGAACCACTAAAAATTAAATATTTGAATTTCTGGCTAGTGCCAAAATTTATTCCCCTGACTAAAATAAGTCTGGTCTCCGGGAGAATACGCATCTAAGCAGGTCAAACACTGGTCTTGCGATTTCAGTTAACCGTAAAACAATGGGAATTGATATGCTGTTTATAGCCACCCAACGCCTAACAAATATTGGTGCAAAAAAAATGATGGGCGCCGCAATTAAAAAGGCAGAAAAAATTGGAATCTCCGCAACGATAGCTATCGTTGATGGAGGGGGTCATATGCTTCTGTTGGAACGTATGGATGGCGGTAGATTTCATACCGTTCATTCTTCTACTACTAAAGCTATCACGGCCGCTTCTAATCGTCGGCCCACTACAACACGTGGTGCCCAAGGCCAGGACCTGGATACCCTGCACGCGATTGGGCTCTCTTTAGCTGCCGGGTCTAGCCAGTGGACGGCTATGGAAGGTGGTTTTCCCATCTTTTATGACAAGGAATGTGTGGGAGGTATTGGCGTTAGCGGCGGTGACTGGGAGCAAGATCAAGAAATTGCCCAGGCTGCAGTGGATGCAGTAGGTGCCACCTATGAATGATAATTTATAGAATTTTCAGCCAATAACTTTTGTTTGGTATATCAGGCGATTTGACGTTAGTGTCCAAAAGAAAACACATAGGGAGTTAAATATGAGAAAATTAAAAACACTAGTATTTGGAGCTATGGCAGGGGCTTTAGCTTTTACCACCCAAGCCAAAGCTGAATGGCCGGAAAAGCCAATTCAATTCATTATTCCTTTTGGCGCTGGCGGTGGAGCTGACATCGAAGGGCGCCTTATTGCCAAGGCAATGAGTGGTGTACTTGGTCAACCCGTTGTCCCCGTTAATAAACCAGGTGGCGGCGGTGCGATCACCTATACCTATGTCAAAAATTCAAAACCTGACGGTTATACACTCGCGTGGAACTCAACGTCTATCCTGACAACCACTAATATTGGTAACGTCCCTTTCGACTACACAGCATTGGATCACATCGGTCAGGTGGCGCAGCAACCTGTACCTTTTGTGGTTAAAAAAAGTGCGCGCTGGAACACTCTTAAGGAATTTATGGACGAGTGCAAAGCAAAGCCAAACACCCTAAAGGTTGCATTTGCCGGGTTCGGCAGTGCCACACATTTGGCAGGCGTGGCCATGACCAATCTCTCGGGCTGCAAACCCATTATGTTACCGGTAAAAGCCCCAGATCGTCGCAAAATGATCCTAAGCGGAGAGACTGATGCCGCTGTCGATATCTTCTTTGTTCCCTTGAAGTTTGTTAAAGCTGGTAAAATGAAGTTTTTAGCACTTTCCAGCGGTAAACGTAATCCCGCCGCGCCAGATGTGCCTACGGCACGCGAGCTAGGCATGGACATGGAATTTGATCTGTTTCGGGGAATTTCAGTCGCAAAGGGCACTCCCCAGTCAATTAAGAATAAACTCGAAGCAGCGATGATAAAAGCTGCTAGTTCGAAAGCGTTTTCTAGTCGCATGAAAAAGCTTAAATTAACACTAGCTCCCATGGGTCAGAAAGAGTTTGGCGCGAAGCTAGCTAAGGCGAACGCTAATATCGTCAGCATTATGAAAAAGGCGGGGATGTATCAATCCAAAGCAAAATAACAACCCGCAAATTAAGTATCGTTCCAAATGTCCCGCCTTTAATAGAGGTGGGACATTTGGTTTATCGGAAGGCGAGCTGCTAGATGATTAACATGCGAACACGAAATCTGGTTGCATCAATCTTCCTTTTATTTTTGTGTGGAGGATATGCCTATCTCACAGTTAATCTCCCGACCCGCGCAATTGAGAATTCAACACAACCCTCCTTCTTCCCGTGGGTGATTGTAATTTTACTAACCGGACTTACGTTTTTGCTTCTCATTCAAGTTGCAACATCTGGCAAACAACCCAATATTGAACGCAAAAATCAAGTGCCAGTTAAACGCCTTATTTATGGGCTTCTCCTCTCGCTTGCATACCTTTTTGCTTTACCAAAGCTAGGGTTTGTCGCCGCAAATATTCCTCTATTTGGGGGACTAATGTATTTGTACGGTGAACGCCGCCCTATTTGGATAGGATTGGGCTCAATCATCATTTCCGTTATGGTCTTTCTAGTTTTCAGGAAGATTTTTCAAATCATTCTTCCTGGTGGAGTACTGGGGGATATTTTCTGATGAGCCCAGATGTTCTCGATGGTTTGGCTCAGGCCAGCCAACTCAATACCATCTTTGCGGTTGCCGTAGGTTGTTTCATTGGCCTCGTGGTGGGCATGATCCCCGGCCTAACGATTTCCACCGGCATCATTATCGTTCTTCCTCTAACCTTTGTTTTATCTCCAGAAATTTCTATTGCACTTCTGCTGGGTCTTTACGTCAGCGGCATGACAGGGGGGAGCTTTTCAGCCATCCTGCTAAACATTCCGGGCACGCCATCTGCCTCCGCTACAGCCATGGATGGGAACCCCATGGCAAAAAATGGAGAAGCGGGCCGAGCAATGGGAATTGCTATTGTTTCCAGCTTTTTTGGTGGTTTATTTAGTTTTCTTTGTCTTTTTTTTGTTGCCCCGCTCCTAGCAGAAATTGCCCTGAAGTTTCAATCACCAGATCTTTTCAGCCTAGTTTTCTTTGGTCTTACTATTATCTGCAGCTTTGCCGCCAAATCCCTGATAAAAGGATTTTTGTCCGCCACGCTGGGCCTCGCCATAATTACGGTTGGTCAAGATCCAATGATGGGCACTCATCGTTTTACCTTTGGAGAAGTTAACCTAATTGGCGGAATTCACTTTCTAACCGCGCTGATCGGACTTTTCGCAATTCCACAGTTGGTCGACAATTTTACTGAGTTGATAAATTCCAATTCAGGGCGCGGTGTCGTAACAAAAATTAGAAGCGTGTTGCCTAATTTTTCTGATTTAAAGTTGATGCGCCTACCCATCTCAATTGGCGCACTAGTTGGTTCATTCCTTGGTATTTTACCCGGCGCAGGTGGTCCAATTGCCGCTTTTATTAGTTACGACTATTCGAGGCGGTCGAGTTCTGACCCTGACAGATTCGGCAAAGGGTCACCCGAGGGTATAGCTGCCCCGGAGTCTGCCAACAATGCAGTAACTGGTGGTGCCCTCATTCCAATGATGACTTTGGGTATACCGGGAGATCCAGTCACTGCCATATTAATTGGCGCACTTCTAATCCATGGTCTAACCCCCGGCCCACTACTATTTATCGAGAATGCTGAGTTTGCTTACGGGGTAATTTTCTCTTTCTTCTGGGCTAATATTTTCAATATTATTATTGCGTTAATTTTCCTGCGTTTAATTGTGAAAGTTTTGACAATTCCAAAGACGCTGCTAATGCCCAGTATCGCTATTTTATGTGTTATCGGCAGTTATGCACTTCGAAACAATTTTTTTGACGTATATGTTATGTTTGCTTTCGGGATGTTGGGGTTAGCAATGCGTTGGCTAGAGATACCGATTGTCCCACTCCTGCTGGCCATGGTTTTAGGGCGCCAACTTGAAGAACACTTGAGAGTTTCATTAATTGCTTCGAAGAACGACGTTAGCATTTTTTTCACATCACCTTTCAGTCTATTCTTCCTGTGTCTGGCCACAGGATCAATAATTTGGTCCCTACGGGTAGAATATAAGAGAAGACAAAATTCAAATTATCATGTGGCTCTTTAGCCTATTAAAAGTAGCAAACTTTAGGAGAAAATAATGAGCTCAGATAAAATTCATCTTGCTTCACTTGGCCTCGGTTGGTGGTCTGATGTGCTCGCTGATGCGGTAAAGCGGACATCATGTGTAGAAATCTCTTCCTGCTATAGTCGTTCCGAAGATAAGCGCAAATTATTTGCGGAAAAATACAACTGTCGTACAGCGTCCAGCTATGAGGAAATTCTAGCAGATCCCAAAATAGACGGTATCATTAACACCACACCCAACAACGTTCATTTGGAAACTACACGGCTAGCAGCGAAAGCAGGTAAGCACATTTTCCTAGACAAACCCATTGCCAATACAGTGACGGAAGGAATGGAAATTACGCGCATTTGCCGTGATGCAAACGTAAAGCTTTCAATTGGATTTCAGCGCCGCCGTGAAACCCATTTCCGCTGGGTCAAGGAGCAGATTGACGCCGGCAAGTTTGGATATCTCGTGCAGGCAGAAGCAAATATCAGCCGCGATCGACTCGGCCAATTCGAAGAGGGCCACTGGCGTTATACGGCAGAAGGCATGCCCGGCGGAGTAATGCTACAAATTGGCCCCCATTATGTTGACGTATTAGAAATGTTAATGGGCCCGATTACTGAAGTTTCGGGCATGTTGTCGCAGTTAGCTTTACCCGGCGACAATCCAGATGTAGCTGGGTTGGTTATGCGTCATAAGAATGATGCTGTTTCCACCCTTAACGCTGGGTACGCTTCGGCAGGCGAACATTATGTTATGAACATATACGGTAAAAAGGCGTCCGCCCTTTATAGCCTGCATACTGGCATGTATTTTCTAAAACAAGGCGAAAAGACGCCGCAACATCTGCAGTTCGAAAAGAACGACACTCTGGCCGAACAAATGGAGGAATTTGGAGAATGCATCAAAACCGGGAATGAGCCTGAAGTAGGCGGTGAATGGGCATCCAGATCGCTCGCCGTGATCCGTGCCGGTGTTAAGTCAGCCCGTGAACGCCGGATGGTATCGATCGACGAAATCCTGCAAACAGGGGAATAAACACTGACTGCGAAATACCAGGTACAATTTTAGACGTCTTAAACTGGAACGGATCATCAACCTCATGATGTTGCAACACCCTAATTTCCCGATTTAGTTACGAAGAACAATCGAATTTTATGTTACCCTTTAATTTTCACGTTGCCACTTCTACCTGGCTCAAGGATATTAGATTACATGAATAAACCAACTAAAATTACAGGTGACATGTTCACCGCAAAACCACTCAAAGGACAACATGCTATTGTCACAGGGGGAGCGCGAGGAATAGGAGCCGCCATTTCCAATTACTTAGCCCGACTCGGAGCTAACATCAGTCTGACGGGACGGACTGAGGAGACACTAAATACCCAGTCGGCACACCTCGCTCGGGAATACGGGGTTCAAAGCTTCACTGTTAAAGGTGATATGTCCCAGGAGACTGATGTAGAAAAGTGCTTTGGGGATGCTTTCGAGGCGCTAGGACCGCCTCATATCCTAATTAATAATGCGGGTATTGGAAAAAGCGCTCCTTTTCACCGAATGGATTCTGAAATGTGGAACTCGATCATTGGATTGAACTTGACGGGCACGTTTCTCTGCACAAGCCAGGTATTCGGCACCATGCGTGACGCCGGCTACGGTAGAATCGTCAATATTTCATCAACAGTTGGTCTTCGAGGCTATCCTTACATAGCGGCATATTGTGCTTCAAAACATGGGGTTATAGGGCTCACCCGTACCTTGGCACTGGAATGCGTAAAAAAAGGCATCACAGTTAACGCCATCTGCCCTGGTTACACTGACACGGATTTGGTCAACGACGCCGTCGACGAAATAGTCAACAAAACTGGTAGAGATCGAGATGACATTCAATCCGAAATCAATAATATGAGCCCAATGGGTCGAATGGTTTCCCCAAAAGAAGTTGCGGAAACCGTTGCCTGGGTATGTCTACCATCATCCGCATCTATAACCGGCCAAGCTATTGTTATAGCTGGTGGTGCGGTAATGCACTAAGTGATAGGAGAAAGTTGGCGTGCCCGATCAATCATACCTGGATTGGCCCTTCTTTGTTGAACACCATCGCGAATTCTCCAAGAAAATTCGCAGATGGGCCGAGGTAGAGATTGCTCCCCTGCAGCATGAGGAACCTGCAGACGACGAAGCTTTGGACAAACTGACCAAGACATTCGTCAAAAAACTAGGCGAAGGTGGATGGTTGAAATACTGTGTTCCCAAGGCTTACGGAGGTGAGTTGGATTCTTTTGATGTTCGCACACTAGCCTTGACCCGAGAAACCCTCAGTTATTATTCCGGCCTGGCTGATTTTACCTTTGCTATGCAGGGTCTGGGTTCGGGTTCTATAACCCTCTTTGGATCTGAAGAGCAGAAACAAACCTACCTCCCTTCAATCGCAACTGGTGAAAGAATTGGAGCTTTTGCCATGTCAGAGCCGGAGGGTGGTTCAGATGTTGCCGCCATGAGTACAACCGCACAGATTGACGGCAACAAGTATTGCCTCAATGGCACCAAAACCTGGATATCCAATGCGGGAATTGCCAATCACTATGTACTGTTTGCCCGCACTGGAGAAGCTCCCGGCTCCAAGGGTCTATCGGCGTTTATAATTGAAGCGGACACACCGGGTCTAACAATCAGCGAACGCATCAATGTAATTGCTCCGCATCCACTAGGTACTCTCATCCTTCAAGATTGTCGCATCCCAACGGTTAATATGCTGGGTAATCCTGGGGATGGTTTTAAAGTGGCAATGGCGACATTAGATGTTTTCCGCACGACTGTCGGCGGGGCCTCTCTAGGTTTTGCGCGCCGCGCCATGGACGAGGCAATAGATAGGTCAAAAAGCCGTAAGGCTTTTGGTGGTCCGATCTCTAAGTTCCAGCTTATTCAAGAGAAAATCGCCGATATGGCGTTGAAAATAGATGCAATGGCGCTACTGATTTATCGCTCCGCTTGGGTCAAAGATACCTTTGACACCCGCGTTAGTCGGGAATCATCGATGGCGAAACTCTACGCTACTGAAGCAGCCCAAGAAATTGTCGACCAAGCAGTCCAAATATTTGGTGGCATGGGGGTGGTATCGGGTGTAACCGTCGAGCGACTTTACAGGGAAGTAAGAGCACTGAGGATCTACGAGGGTACAAGCGAAATACAAAAGTTGGTAATTGCTGGGCAAGCCTTAGATGCACGTAAATAGATTTATTTCACTTCGTCAAACACGTCCCAATGTCGGGAACTTTGATGTCCATTTAAAGAATTTTATCAACGTTCTTTGTGAGAGATTGGTTTATTAGCGACTAAAAGTTCTTCAATACGTTTGTTTTCCTGCATCGCCTGTCTCTCAGCTTGGGCTTTACCCGCCAGGTACTGATCTGGCCATTTTTGTGGCGTATAGCCGTAGTGGGCGGCCGCCCTAAGAGTAAAATGGGGATCTGTCAAATGAGGTCGTGCGAGAGCTACGAGGTCAGCTCGACCTGCTGCTAAAATAGTATTTACCTGATCGGCCGTGGTGATATTTCCAACGGCAATAGTTGGAACATTCCCTTCTAACCGTACTTGTTCACTTAAATGCGTTTGGAACATACGGCCATAAGTGGGTTGCGCGTCTGGGCTGGTTTGTCCCGCGGAAACGTCAATTATATCTGCACCATGGGCTTTAAGTTTCTTCGCTATTTCCACCGCATCTCCGTCGGTTAAACCTCCATCCTCGACCCAATCAGTGGCAGAAATACGGCATGAAATAGGTTTTTGATCGGGCCAGGTAGCACGAACAGCTTCCAACACCTCAAGTGGGAAACGCAGGCGGTTACTGAGGTTACCACCATATTTATCGGTTCGAAAATTGGAGGTGGGTGAAATAAAAGAAGATAACAAGTAGCCGTGAGCCATGTGGATTTCAATCATATCAAAACCTGCGTCATGAGCCCTACTGGCAGCGAGAACAAAATCCTCCCTAACCTTATCCATATCCGCGCGGTCCATTTCCTTTGGGGTCTTACTACCGGACCTATAAGGAATTGCAGAAGCAGAAAACAGCTGCCAGTTTCCATGGTCTAAGGGTTTATCTTCTCCATACCAAGGAAACTTTGTAGATCCCTTCCGACCAGCATGTGCAAGTTGCATACAAAATTTTGCATTACTGTTATCATGTACAAAATCAACTATTCGCTTCCACGCACTCACGTGTTCAGATTTATACATCCCAGCACACCCTGGCGTAATTCTGCCTTCTCGGGAAACATTTGTCATTTCAGTATAGACCAAGCCAGCACCACCTACCGAGAGACCCCCAAGATGAACTAGATGCCAATCACCAGGAGTTCCATCATCTGCAGAGTATTGGCACATTGGAGAGACGACCACCCGGTTTTCCAGGAGTAGTTTGCCAAGACGAAATGGTGTGAACATCGGAGGAGGCGCCGGGTCCGTCTGCACATCAAATCCCTGTTTCTTTTTGACCAAATCAGCAAACCAGCGGTTAACGTCCTTACCATATACGGCATCCCGCAAGGTTAGGTTTTCGTAGGTCATACCTTTTGAGCGGCTCAAAAAATTGAAAGCGTATTGAAGCGGGGAAAGAGTGTTGTAACGCCTGGCATTCTCGTACCATTGCAAGCTCACCATCGCACTTCTTTGCAGACGGGAAACTTCCATTTGACGTTTGTTCTGATAGGAATGCAGGGCCTCTGAAACAGTGGTTTCATCAAAAAGAGATTGAAATAACGAGATAGCACCTTCCATTGCAATCTTGGTTCCGGAGCCGATAGAAAACTGTGCTGTGTGAGCGGCGTCACCGATTAAAACGACATTTTCATGGTACCAATTTTGATTGGAAACTACCGGGAAATTGCGCCAAATTGACTTGTTGGAAAGCAACTTATGGCCCTCCAATTCTTCACGAAACAAATCTTCAAAATAAGCAATAGTTTCGGCTTCATTTGATTGGTCCAAACCAGCACGTATCCAGGTATCTTCATGAGTTTCTAAAATCCACGTTGAAGCGGCTAATCCTTTGCCCTGCCCATACTGATATGCATGGTTATAAAACCAACCATGTTCATTAGGTTTAAAAATAAAGGTAAAGGCATCAAATTTCTGTGTGGTACCTAGCCAGACAAATTTGGTTTTACGCATATCAATTGTGGGTTTGAACGTTTCCTTGTGGGCATCCCTAACCATACTATTAGCACCGTCTGAACCAAGAACAAGGTCAACATCCCGGTATGGTTCCAAATCATTTATTTTGGTCTCAAATTCCATGTGGACACCAACATCATTGCAACGCTCTTGCAAAATATCCAATAGTTTTTGACGCGACATTCCGGCGAAGCCGTGTCCACCAGAACGGATGCGTTCTCCCCGATAACGAACCTCAATTTCGTCCCAATAAGCAAATGCATCACGTATTTTTAGGTAGGTTTCGGGGTCCTGTCCCATGAAGTTACCCAGGGTTTCATCAGAAAATACTACTCCAAAACCGAAGGTGTCGTCGGGCTTGTTACGTTCAAAAACGGTAATATCGTGCCTAGAGTCATTAAGCTTCATCAATAATGAAAAATACAGTCCTCCTGGACCTCCCCCAATGACGTTTATTTTTAAAGGTCTATCCATCACCAAATCTGTAAACAAAAGCTTATACGATCTTAAAACAGGGAAATTAGATAGTTCGAGTTCATATTCTAAGCAAGTGATAAAAACTTAACTTTGCTAATTTTTTTATGTCATTTTCTGTCTAGCGACTAGTCTCTAGAACGGACCTTTGATCGCCTTACTTGATTTCTATTTTCCTGCGGGAAATTTAGAAAATTCGGCCAAATCAGCCGTTACCTCCGTTTGGTCAGAAAAGAGCTCTGAGATAATTGGCCGCCGATTAACAAGAGGCCGCATAAAGTTGGAATGATAGACGCACCGCCATTCTTGTTGAAATTCAAGAATTGTTTTTCCATTTTTTGAATCAAAGGGTCCATCAACAAAACAAACTTGGCCTGTTCCCTCACGTTTTATTTTTCCATGGCTTGCCGCAATGTCCCTCGCTTCATTGTAATTTGTGATGTAGTAAGCAACGTAATTTGTGATGTAGTAAGCAACCTGAAAATCATAAAGATTGTAATTTTTTATCTCGCGCTCAATAAATCTGAGGTACTGATGAGGCCCCACCGTGCAGAAAGCTGCATTTCCTCCATTGATTTGGTCGATTAAGACAGGCGCCTTCAATAACCCTTGGTAAAATTTGATTAGCTTCTTTGCTATGCCAGGTTGAACGAAAATATCCACATAGATTAACCCCATTGGACGTCGAAAGGGCTATGCCCCAGAGTTCCAAAGATGCATGGAAATACCCCATGGGCTCTTCAAATAAGTAAAGTTATTTTGAACCGCTAAAATCTCATATGCTGTCCCCTCAAATATTCCGTTACGCTCAATTCGATTAAGGCGCGCTAATACAATCTTGATGTCTGGTAGAATTAATCCAATCTCACCTAAAAATGATGGCGTTACTCTGCCTCTCCACGGCAAATGAAACTGCTGCATACCAATATTAACACTCATGTTAGTTTCATCAGTACGACGATATGGGTCACGAGTTAGACCCAGAGCATGCATAAAAAATATTATCGCCATATCGTAATCCAGAACTTCAAAATTGAAATGTTCAAGATGGAGAACCCCTCCGATTTCAAGAAGACATTCCCTTCTATCGTTTAATCTGGTCATGAGCCACTTTGGCTATATATGGAAAACTTGAATTTAATGTCTAAAATCCTTGGAAAATCCTATTGTCTAACCAATAAAGATATTTAATTAGTATGTGGCAGCATTAGTCTTGTTATAGTTTTATGTATTGGACTTGGTAAAACTTCAAAAAATGTTTCAATGAATGATTAAAAGCTAACAAGATTATGAACCTTTCCTATTTCATACAACCCGTTCATCCACTTACAAGGGATTACCGCGAGGTCCTCGAAGAGGATCTAGAATCGGTCATTCTTGCAGATACACTTGGGTTTAAAGAAGCTTCTATAGGTGAACATTTTACTGATTTGGCCGAGCCTGTTACATCGAGCCTTATGTTCATAGCTCGTCTTGCTCCCGTCACAAAGAACATTAAACTTGGAAGCGGAGTGGTTAATCTTCCGGTCTATCATCCGGTCATGATGGCTGGACATGTTGCTATGATGGACCACCTTTTAGATGGACGTTTTATATGGGGCATTGGTCCGGGAGGACTTCCGTCAGATGTCGAAGTATTTGGAAATTGGGACATCGACCGGAATAAAAAAATGGTGGAGGCCTTTGATCAAATCATGGAGATTTGGTGGGAAGAAGCACCCTATAACCTTAAGGGAGAATTTTACGAAGTCAGCACGAAACAAACCTTAACACCTGAAATAGGTCAAGGCATTGCACCAAAACCACTGCAAAACCCTCACCCACCGGTAATTATAACGGCCCTCACGCCCCACTCCCATGGAATAACCATGGCGTCCGAACGGGGTTGGCAGCCCATTTCATGTCAATATGTACAAAGCCATTGGATAGCAACTCACCTTCCAAAATATTTGGAAGGGCTCGCCAATGTTGGTAAAAGAGAAGACCCGAGAGGTTGGAGGGTTGCAAAATGCATCTTTGTTGCCGATGACGAAAATATTGCTAAACGTTACGCTAAAACTAATAGCGGACCATATGGATTCTATTTCTCCAACTTAATGCGTAAACTTGGCGGCAAAGGGAGAATAGGTCTATTTGCCACTTATCCCAACCAGCCAGAAAATTTAATCACACTTGAACAGTCCTTAGAAACACAAGTAATTGCGGGTACGGTAAATAGCGTCACCGACCAAATCCTGGCTCTGAGAGAAGAAATAGGTTCCTTTGGCACACTGGTATATACGGGCATGAATTGGGCCGACAAAATGCTAGAAACAAGATCAATGGAACTTATGGCCGATAAAGTTATGCCAATGGTAAATTCTGCCCTCGCGTCAGAAGATCGGGAACTGGATGCAAAGCTAGCTGTCTAAATGGAATTCAAAGTAGTAGAAACATGCTTTCTAAAACCGAGATATGTCATGCCTTGATCCGTCTGAATTTGATGGATGCGTCGGAAAATCCAGCGTTGAGCAAGTTAAATGGCGGGATTTCATCTGAGATTTACAAAGTTAACTTAGACGGCAGATCGTTTTGCGTAAAAAGCGCACTCCCTACTTTGAAATCCGATCCTGATTGGCACGTTCCTGTTGAGCGGACTACGGCCGAATGGGAGTGGTTAAAATTGGCTCAAAATGTTGCAAAAAACATCGCGCCTGACCCTCTGGGTTATGATAAACAAACAAACACGTTAGTTATGTCCTATTTGGAACCAGAACTTTATCCAAATTGGAAGGACCTTCTCAGCCAAGGAATAATTGACCCCAATATGGCCGAGGCAGCCGCAGAACGGCTTGTCATGCTCCACAACGCAACAGCCGGCGATGAAAAATTAATCCAACGCTTTTCTAATGATAGTATATTTTATGACATACGTCTGGAGGCATACTTCTTAGAAACTGGCCGTACCGTGGAAGTGCTAAATGATCTAATGCACGAACTGGTAGAAAGTACCGCTGCCTCTAAGGTTGCATTGGTTCATGGAGATGTAAGTCCAAAAAACATACTTATCGGACCTAACGGGCCTGTATTTATTGATGCCGAGTGTGCTTGTTATGGTGAACCGGCCTTTGATGCTGCGTTCTGTCTCACACATTTTCTTTTAAAATGTTTATGGAAACCGAATTGGAAAAAGGACTATTTAAAATGTCATGAACGATTTCGAAAAACCTACATTTCGAATGCCAAATGGTTAGATATGACTGAACTTGAACGACGGGTTACGCGGTTACATCTCGGAATGCTTGTAGCAAGAGTGGCGGGGCGATCGAAAGTTGAATACGTCTCAGATAAGGTTACCCAAGAATTGGTAAAAACTTTTGCTACACGCCATTTAATTAGTCACGTTGCAACTACCGGCGAGGTTGCAACGCTATGGGATGAGATATTAGATGCCGATTAACTCAGCCATCAAATCGGTTCATGGTCGGCGCATTTGGGATTCACGCGGTAAACCAACTGTAGAAGTGGATGTTATACTCGAAGACGGTTCGATTGGACGGGGGATAGCGCCTGCGGGCGCATCACGTGGAGCCGCCGAGGCAAGTGAGATTAGAGACGGAGGCAAAACACTGGGAGGGTTTAACGTAAGCCTGGCACTCAACAATATCAAATCCAAAATTTCGCCGGCTATGATTGGAATGGACACCACCAGTCAAAGAGAAATTGACAACAAGCTTATTGAACTTGATCCTTCTCCAACAAAAGACAAGCTTGGAGGGAACGCCACCATTGCCGTCTCGTTAGCTACTTTAAATGCTGCTGCGGCATACCACCGATTACCACTCTGGAAATATATCGCGGGTGAATCAGAGGTAAGCCTACCACTTCCAGAAATTCAAATTTTCGGCGGCGGAGCCCACGCAGGACGACGAGTAGACATACAGGATTTCATGATCGTCCCTCTTTCTGCAGAAACGTTTGATCAAGCACTGGAAATAACTGCTGAGATATATTTAACGGCTGGCCAACTAATGTCTAGTAAAGGAAAATTAGCCGGTGTTGCTGATGAAGGTGGCTGGTGGCCAAACTTTCAAACCAATGAAGAAGCTTTAGAGACGCTCGTAAAATCAATAGAAATAGCCGGATTCAAACCTGGCGAAGAAATTGGTATCTCATTAGACGTTGCGGGGTCAGAGTTGTGGGAAAACGGAACGTACAAATTATCTCTTGAGAACAAAGAATTGAGCTCGGAAGACCTTGCAGAGCTGTTTGGACGTTGGATTGAAACTTATCCAATAGTCTCAATAGAAGACCCGTTTGCAGAAGATGATCATGACGGAATGAAAATGTTTACAAAAGCATATGGTGATCGAATCCAAATTATTGGAGACGATTATCTAGTCACCAACGCCCAAAAAATAACTAATTCCGCGTCGCAGGGTATTTGTAACGCCGCTCTAATAAAGGTGAATCAAGCTGGCACTGTATCAGAGGCACTAAATGCACTGGAAGCGGCTAAAAAAGCCGGTTGGGGAACAATTATCTCTGCCAGGTCAGGAGAAACAGAAGACGTTACTTTAACTCACCTCGCTGTGGGGTTAGATGTCGGTCAGCTCAAAGTGGGCTCCTTTTCCCGGAGCGAACGGATGGCAAAATGGAATGAAGGCCTCCGCATAGCTGAACAGATGGGGACTGCCGTCAGTTATATCGGGCGCAAGGCACTCTCAAGCAGTAATGGTTAAGCCCCACATTACCCAGCCTAACCTATATTTCAGGTATACTGGCGCTTGGGCGAATGACCGCCGTAATTGACATTTATACCCTCAGGTTGCGGCGACTTTCGGCTTTTTAGGACATCCAGGGTTACATTTTCATCACTGGAGAATGGTCGATCTCCTTCAACCGTAACCCTCTCCATGTGGCGCCGCTTTGGCCAATAATCGTGGACGGCATAATGCTGAACCGATCGATTATCCCACAACACCATCGTATTATTGTACCAGTGATGCCGGTACTGATATTCTGGTATTTTGGCGAGATCAAAAAGGTCTGTGAGAAGCGATCGACTCTCAATCTCATTCATTCCTATTACCTGAATTGTAAACTGCGGATTCACAAATATAGTTTTATTACCTGTTACGGGATGTGTTCTTACAATTGGATGGGTAACTGGCGGATACATAAGTTCGAACCGCTGCAACTCTTTCCTGCCCTCATCATCATCATCAAAAAGTTTCTTAAAAGGCTTGAAATCATGAATGGCTTCTAAACCTGAAATGAAGTTCTTCATCCGATCGCTCAGACCTTCATATGCTGCCGACATACTAGCGAATACAGTGTCGCCCCCTACCTCAGGAACATCCAAAGCCCTCAGGCAAGTGCCTAAAGGCGGACATTGGCGAAAAGTCTCATCACTATGCCAAATGTCAGTGCCAAAGGGCGGGTTATCCTCTTTATTATCAAAAATTATGAGTTCTGGAATTTTATCACTATTAGGAGAAAAGGGATGAACGGTGAGTTCCCCGAACATTTTCCCAAACCGTATCTGGTCATCAGTAGAGATAACCAGATCTCGAAAAACTAATACCTCGTTTTTCACAAAAACCTGATGTATTTCGGAAAAGGTTGCATCGTCGACCTCGGACGACAAATCAGCGCCCGAGACTTCCGCACCAAAATAAGCTCCAATCTTTTTTACGGTGATCTTTGCAAAATCCTTATATAGGACATCGGTCATGATTAACATTCCGGTGTTTCATGTTGCTCTAAACGTTTCCACAACTACAGGTTTTTCATTGTTTAGGCAAAGAAGCTAAGTATTTGGATAAAAATTAAACTGACTCTAAACAAAAAAAAAGATAGTTGTAAAAAGGATTTGCAAAATTGTTTCTTCTTCTTTTCTAAAATAAAGGATAATTTTGTTTAGTTCAGAGGAGACTATCAATTGAAAGCAATGGTTTTTGAAAAAATCGGCGGACCTCTAGTTTATAGAGAAGCACCCAATCCAATCCCCAACCGGCAGGAAGTCTTAGTGTCAATCCATGCTGCAAGCGTAAATCCCGCCGACTATAAGGTCCGCTCAGGCTTTTATCCCGGCAATCAAAATCTCCAGCTCCCCTATATTTTGGGCCGAGATTTTTCAGGCGTAGTAACTGAACTGGGCGCAGGCGTATCAGACTTTTCAATAGGGGATCAAGTATTTGGTGTGCTGGATGCGGGCCATGAAGGCACCTACGCGGAGATCGTCTCGGAAAAAGCGGAAATTATTGCTAAGAAACCAAGTTTTATGACTCACCCAGAGGCGTCCGCCCTTGCCCTCACCGGTCTAACGGCAATTGTCTCTTTAGAGGACACCGCAAATTTAAAGGCAGGAGAAAAAATACTTATTCAAGGTGGAGCAGGGGGTGTTGGTAGTTATGCAGTCCAACTCGCCAAACATTTAGAAGCACATGTGATCGTAACCGCAAGCCCAAACAATCATGAGTATATGAAGAAGTTAGGAGCGGATGAGGTTATTGATTATAACACCGTCGATTTTCGGGAAAAAGTCTCCGACTGCGATGTTGTATATGACACTGTTGGAGGAGACGTTCATCTTCACTCATATGATGTCCTTCTGTCTGGAGGCCGTATGGTCTACGTGGCCCCGCAACCCGAAAACTTCCAATTACCAAGAACTGACGTAGAAGTTTTGCGTCCAAAAGTCGGCCGGACAAGGGCCCATCTGGAACGAATAATCGAATTAGCCGAAAGTAGTTCAGTCACCGCCCCAGCCATTGAGATAATGCCGCTATCAGAAGCATCCGCTGCCCAAGAAAAAATTAAATCTCGTCATGTACGTGGGAAAATTGTACTGGAACCATGAGGAACGAACTTGTCACCATTTCCCAATTCAACAAGCCACGAAACATTGGCCTGAGAACGCCGCAAAAATGGGCGACCTGTTCCAAGGGCAACCACCCGCATTTCGTCTTTCTTTAGTTCTTCGGTGTTTGGGTAATATTGTTCGAGATACCCGCTCCGTGTAGCTTGCGTTTTCATTTGACCCTCATCTCAAAACTTCATTGGCCCAAAGCAGCTTCAGCTACTCTCTTGCTATAACGTTTATCAGTTTTCACCAACCTTTGCTGACTCATAAATGTAGCGGCCTTAAGACTCAAAACATCGTTGGTGCCATCCGAATGCAAAAAACTAATAGCGTCACGCAACAACTTCTCGATGGGGTTCTTTTTCATGTATCCGGTCGCTCCCCAAAGTTCGAGTGCTTCAACACAGACAGCTAGTGATTCCTCCGAGGCAAAAACCTTAGACATACTTGCATGTTTCCGGTCAAAATCCTGCTGCTTGCAGTTCCAGCCTGCATACCAAAGATATGAACGCGTCGCCTGCAACTTCATAGCCATTCGCACCAATCTCTTTCTTTGAATGTCGTGCTCGATAATAGGTTTACCACCCTGGATGCGTTCATGCGCATATTGATGGCTTAAATCGTAAGCTCGCTGCGCGACCCCAAGAACTGTCGCACCCGCCTGTATGTTTGAACCAAACCCAAGTAAAAGTGCACCCACAGCAGGGAGAGATGCGCCGATATCACCAACTCTATCCCTATCGGGAATTTCGACATCCTCAAAGACTAGCGTTCCATTCTGAACGGCACGCTGACCCATCTTATCCCACACCTCTGGAACCGAAAATCCAGGTGCATCCGATGGCACCAAAAAACCAGTAAGACTGGTAGATAAAGGTCCATCTGGATCGGTTCGCGCCAATACGTAATACATTTTTGCTAAACCGCCATTTGAAATGTAGCGCTTAGTACCGTTTAGCAACCACTTATCACCTTTTCTTTTAGCCAACATCTGCACACCAGAACCAGGTGCGTCGTAAGGTAATAAATTATCGCTACCAGCAAGAGGTTCAGTAACAGGTATCCCTAGGAGGAACTCATCGTCTTCCATTATACGGGGGATCCATCGATTTTGCTGTTCCTCATTACAGAGATTTGCAATGGCTGTCATGATTTTCCAGGTCTGGTCAAAAGCTACCGCAACGCCCAAATCACCGTAGGCTATACACTCACCGCACATAGCTAGGGTGAGAACGTCTGCACCTTCTCCTCCAAACCTTTCGGGTATTGATAGTGTTCGAAGGCCACGTATCGATGCCTCCCGTACAAGGTCCCAATTGAAAGACTTGTCTACCTCAGGCATTTGATCAGATTGAATTGCAATGGGTTCCACGACTGTGGTCGCGTAGTCCATAGCAATCTCTCGCAATTCCTTTTGCCTTGGTGTCAGCGAAAAATCGACCATTCTAGATTTCCCCTCTTTTTTTTATAGTTCATTTCCCAAAAAACTATGAATTTCTTGAGAGATTATTAATCGTAGGTGAGTGCTCCTCGACCTAAAAGTTTCTCGTCCTTCAAATCTTGAAACAGCGCCTCCACCTCAGTAAAATGCAAACGCCTACCTACAACTGGTGTAACCAACCCGCGGGCCATAATATTCATAGTCTCGATTAGCTCTGCCCTCGTGGAATGACGCGAACCAGTCACAATTTGTTCAGTAATCACAAGATTAACTGGGTTGACCTTAACGTCACCTGGCTGTGCTCCAATGACTACCGCCCTTCCTCCAACTGCCAAACCGTCAATACAAGCCTGAAAGGTCTCAGGCTTTCCAACAAAATCGATTGCAGCGTCCACACCTTTGCCATCAGTTAACCTCTTTGCCTCTGCCGCTAGATCTTCTATAGCCCGAAAATTGACAACCTCGTCCGCACCCCACTTGCTCGCTAATTCGAGTTTCTCCTCAGAGATATCTACGGCAATTACACGGGCTCCGAATACCTTGGCTACCTGTACACCGTGAATCCCGACACCTCCTCCAGCGCCAACAAGCATAACGTCATCGTGCGGATTGATTTGCGCCCGCTCGCGCATGCAATGCCAAGGTGTGTTCACCGCATCTGCGGCGATTGCCGCACCTTCATAATCCAGATTGTCAGGAATTGGCAGGAAGTTTTCAGACGGAAGAGAAACAAATTCGGCATAGCCGCCGTCCCGGTGTACTCCGACGTAACCCCCATGTTTCTCACAAAGCGTCTCGCGTCCATTTCGACACCAACGACAATGGCCGCAATTCAAGTAAAAATAAACTACGCAACGCTGGCCCATTTTAACGTTCTCCACGCCGTCGCCGACCGCAATTATATCGCCACCGAGTTCGTGACCCATAATCCGTGGAGCCGTACCACCAAAAATCCCAGTCCGCATTGTAACCAGGGTCAAACCAACTCCTGCGGCTCGGACTTTCATTACTGCTTCACCGGGGGCTGGCTGCGGGTCAAGGCGTTCCTCTAATTTGAAAGCCTCGCCCCATTTTCTAACAACCATGGCTCGCATGGTAGGTTCCTCCCCATTATGTTTCCATATAAATCATCGATTGCAGCTATAGCGAAATTTACTTTCGGAAACTTCGCGTAAATCTTGTTTTTACTTTTATAAAATTGGACTTTCTTTGCCGGGAAATTTCATCCCGTAATCTGATCTAGCCCCCTTTCTCAAACCATATGGACCGGCAATAAAAATGGTAATCGGCCTCGTTCCAGGTTTCAAATCAATTCTATGAAAAGCATTTGCCGAACGAAAACCGATATAGTCGGGGGACCTCCAATATTTGCCATCTCTTAATGTTTCCCAATATCCGCTTTTTAATACGATTGTTATGTACGGAAACAAGTGGTTATGGACACCATCTCCATGATCATCATCAAGCATTTCATGAATTAAAATGTTAAATGGAAACCACTTCGGCCTATTTCGAAGCAATATATAATATCTATTCATCCAAGGTTTGGCGTCCTGGTATCTGTAATGTGATGGCCCACGATCTAAAATTACTCTTTTTCTTCCAATTTTCTCAAAAAGATCTAGAAACATTTTTACACGTCTCTGACTAATTACGGCTTGGGGATAAAAAAATCAATTAGCCTGCCGTTTGGCCCTAGATACAAGGTAAACCCCAGCAATTATGAGAATAAATGCGGGAAAATGATAAACTTTTAGGGTCTCTCCCAGAATAATTATCGCTAAAACCGTGGCAAACAATAAACGCAAATAAATAAATGCACTAGCCTTGTTCGCACCTACCTCCCGAATTCCAACATTCCATAAACCAAATCCCGCGGCTGCGACAATAATTGCCACCCATAGAACCGAAATTACGGTAGCAAGGTTAAAGTTCATTGGCATTACAGTGGTGGTTTCCCAAATGTAAAATGGTAGCAACAAAATAACTCCCAACACTGCAACGATATTAATTAGAATTATTGGTGGAATTTGTTTGGGTGATTTACGAAGAAAAGCGGCATATGAAGCAAATCCTGAAACCGAGACCAACATCCAAAGATCGCCTGAGTTAAATTCTATATCCGAGAGCGCTAATAAATTTCCCCTTAGGATTACAATCAGAACTCCCGCGGCTGCAATTAGCACACCTAAAGCCTGGCTCTTGGTTATAGTTTCTCGAAAAAATAGCCACGTGAGTAGGATTGTCACCACTGGTTCGGCCATTGCAACAATACTGGCATTAATCGCAGTCGTATAATTGAGTGCAAGATAAATGGTTGTATTTCCAAGTATCACCAGAAAAAAAGTGAGTTGGAAATAAAGCTTTAAATAGTCCTTTATCAGTAATGCGTGTTCTAAAATTCCACGCCAGGTGAAAGGCAAGATGATAATTGCTGCCACCACCCAGCGCCAAAAAGAAAGCCCTATGGGTGGCACCTCTCCGGGCGCGAGCCTCCCTACCACATAATTACTACTAAAACATAGCATCGACAACGTCAGTGCTGCGTAAGGCCAAAGAGAAGATTTATCGAAGGAAGCCAAGGCCCGTCTCAGGCTAACGATTTGTGGTTTACGCATTATCGGTTTGTAAGTGCCGGATTAAGCAACTAATCCAAAAACGCAAACGTTGATTTCTTTTAACTAATACCCGCATTAAAAATACATAGATTTTTATTTATGTTAACCTAGGCTCCAAAATTCTGCTCTTTAAAAATGTCCAAAATATTTTTCCATGAGTCAAATTTTTATACATATTTTTCAAATCGATTAATCATTGTTTTCATGACTTCATCACCTGGTTTTTTCCACCAGTTGTTTGCCGAAAATACTTCTACCTCAATCAAACCATCATAACCCGCCGCTTCCACCATTCGACGCATAGCGGGCAAATCTATGAGGCCGTCACCCATCATACCGCGGTCCAAAAGAAAATCCGTAGTTGGAACCAACCAATCGCAAACGTGAAAGCCAAGAATACGGCCACTAGCCCGCTTGATTTCTCTTTCTAGACATGGATCCCACCAGACATGATACGCATCTATTGCGACACCAATGCCATCACCCAACTCATCACAAATATCATTAGCATGTGCAAGAGTGTTTACACACGAACGATCCGCAGCATACATAGGATGAAGTGGTTCAATAGCCAACGGCATTTCGCAAGAACGCGCATAATCGAGGAGCCTACCTATTCCATCCCTAACCTGCTGATGGGCATCATTCATATCCTTAGATTGTTCAGGAATTCCTCCTACTACTAGGACTAAACACTGTGCATTTATAGCAACCGCCTCATCAACAGCTAGACGGTTATCGTCTAGGGCGGCTTCACGTTCTATCTTGTTAGCGGCCGTAAACATTCCTCCTCGACAAAGGGCTGACACTTTTAACCCATTATCAATCAGCATTTCCCTTGCAAGCTCAACACCCAAATCGTGCAATCGATCACGCCAAGGGTCTATAGCCGTGACGCCGTGGCGCACGCAGCCTTTGATACATTCTTTTAGAGACCATTGATTAACTGTTGCCGTATTCAGCGACAGCCGTAATTTATCGGCCATCCTCAAACACCTACCCCACGAACCGCCATCACATACTCCATACGCCTCGCCGAAATCTCGGGATCACGGAACAAGCCTGCCTTGTCGGCTAACCTAAATAATATTGCCAAATGCAAAGTTGAGCGGGCACCTTCTTGGCCTCCGATAACTAGAAAATGGTCCTGATGCCGGTTCAAATAGGCTAAAAAAACAATTCCCGTCTTATAAAACTGGGTCGGTGCCTGGAAGATATGGCGAGAAAGCGGCAAGGTCGGAGAAAGAATATGATTATACTCTTCCATATCTTGTCTCCCCATTGCTCCGAGTGCAGCGCTCGCAGCCGGTGCAATGGCATCAAATATTCCTAGGAGCGCATCTGAGTATCCAGTCTCGTCACCGGCGATAAGTTCAGGAAAATTAAAATCATCTCCTGTATACATGCGTACACCAGCCGGCAATTTATTCCGCATGGCAATTTCTTTTTCCGAATCCAACAATGAGACTTTGATACCGTCTATTTTTTCAGCCTTACCGGCAATGACCTCCAAACACGTCTCCATTGCAGTCCAATGATCGTCTGAGCCCCAATACCCTTTTAATGCCGGATCAAACATCTCACCTAACCAGTGAATTATCACGGGCTCTTTTACCTGGCTTAAAATACGCTCATAGACTTTGAGGTAATCATCTGGAGAGGATGCCGCAACAGCCAGTGCACGACTTGCCATTAGGATGATACGGCCCCCAGCGCTTTCTATCGCATGACATTGCTCTTCATACGCATTAATTACGTCATCGATGCCTACGTTTGGCCCGGGGTTCAAATGATCCGTCCCAGCTCCGCATGCCAGCAAAGCACCACCTTTCCCGTGTTGAAAATCGTTGGCCGCATCGACAGAACGTTTAACCAGTTCCAACGAATTTTGCCAGTTTACACCCATACCGCGCTGTGCCGTGTCCATAGCTTCAGCAACGCCGAGACCAAGCGACCACACATAGCGTCGATAGTTAATTGTTGCTTCCCAATCGATAGCAGTGTCGATCGAAGGGTTATTATCCTGAACGGGGTCAGCAACCACATGCACAGCCGCGTAAGCAATACGTGGCATGGTATTCAAACTTGCGATTTCAAATTTTCCAGGATCACCTAGCTTGTAGACTTCCGTGGAGCGATCGATACAAGGCAAGGTTACCTTTGCCATGTTCACTAAACCTCCAAACTAGGGATATCAACCCAACGGCGCTCACGCCAACTTTTCATACCGAGTTCAGCTAATTGGACACCCTTTGCGCCTTCGAGTAGCGTATATTTCCAAGGGGAATCATTGAATAAGTGCCTAATGAACATCTCCCACTGAACTTTGAAACCATTATCAAACTCCTCATGAGCAGCTACTTCATGCCAGTCACCGAAAAAATCGTGTGTACGCGCTTCGTCCGGATTCCAAACAGGCCTTGGAGTATTAGACATGGACTGGCTTACACAATTATGAAGCCCTGCTACCGCTGACCCATTTGTGCCATCAACTTGAAACGTCACTAAATCTTTTCGATTAACACGTGTGCACCAGGAGGAATTAATCTGTGCGACAATACCGCCATCAAGCTCAAATGTGGCGTAAGCGGCGTCGTCAGCATCTGCATCATAAAAATTGCCATTTTCATCCCAGCGATTGGGATTATGCGTAGCTCCCAGACAACTCACAGACCTGACTAGTCCGAAAATATTTTCCAAGACATATCGCCAATGACACAACATGTCCAAAATGATACCTCCACCATCAGCCTTTCGGTAGTTCCAACTTGGACGCTGAGCAGGTTCCCCATCTCCAGTAAAAACCCAATAACCAAACTCACCACGTATAGACAAAATACGACCAAAAAAATCTGTTTCAACTAAATGGGCGAGTTTTAATAATCCTGGTAGCGACAACTTGTCATGAACGACGCCATTTATACTTCCTGTTTTTTCCGCATACCTCACTACACTCATTGCATCGTCCAAATTTTCTGCAATGGGTTTTTCACAATAGATGTCTTTCCCGGCATCCATTGCCTTTTTTAGCAAGTCAGCACGATGACTAGTCAAGGCTGCATCGAAAAACAAACGATCTTCCTCATTAGATAGGGCTTCATCCAAATCTGTAGACCAACGTTCGACACCATAATCGCTGGCTAGTGCCTTTAGCTTGTTTTGATTTCGACCGACAAGAATGGGATCGGGCATAACATAATCACCATTGGCAAGCTCAACACCTCCTTGATCTTGGATTACCTTAATTGAACGGGCGAGGTGCTGATTAGTTCCCATTCTCCCTGTAACCCCGTTCATTATTATCCCTAATCTGACTTCAGCCAATTTAACCCTCTCTATAAACCGAATGCGCCGGTACCAGTAATAATTCGTTTAAACCAATTTAAAAGTGTTAATGATTTTTGCGTTATATGATAACAGAAATTTTGCGAGAATATGATGTTAAATCCAGTAATCCAAACGGATGGTTCAGTCTCATCGCAAGTTGCAGCTACGATCCACACCAAGTTTGAAATTTTTGTTAGTAATGGTCAGGTCGTACGTTTATAGCAATAGGGTAATTAATTCTAATAGTATGGACGTAGATGATTTGATGACCAAAAATGATCAATGGCAATTCTGGATCGACCGAGGAGGCACCTTTACCGATATTGTTGCCCAACGTCCAGACGGCGCACTTTTGACGCATAAGCTCCTCTCGGAGAACCCCGAAAGATATGAAGATGCCGCGGTTCAAGGCATCCACGAATTACTTGATAGGGCAAAATCTGATGGTTACTCCGAGGCACCCATTGATTCAGTAAAGATGGGAACTACTGTCGCCACCAATGCTTTACTGGAACGAAAAGGCGAACGAACGGTATTGCTCATAACTGAAGGCTTTGCTGATGCTCTGCGCATAGGCTACCAAGACCGCCCCAATCTATTTGCACGTCATGTTCAACTACCGGAACTTCTTTACGAGCGGGTCATTGAGGTAAAAGAGCGCTACTCAGCAGAAGGAGAGAAGTTGCTTCCTCTTAACTTGGAAAATACGCGCATTGACCTGCAAAAAGCGCATAATGACGGCATTCGGTCCGCTGCAATTGTGTTACTCCATGGCTATCGGTATCACGATCACGAGAACTCGGTGGCCGCTTTGGCTCGTGAAATAGGGTTTTCTCAAGTCTCAGTCTCTCATAAAGTCAGCCCATTGATGAAAATCGTTGGACGCGGCGACACGACTGTCGTGGATGCCTACCTGTCACCCATTCTTCTCCGATATGTCAACCAAGTTGCTTCAAATCTTGGCGACACTAGGTTGATGTTTATGCAATCGAATGGAGGACTGGCAGATGCCCGCTTTTTTCAGGGAAAAGACAGCATCTTATCGGGCCCTGCTGGAGGTATTGTTGGTGCAGTGAGAACAGCAGGAATGGCAAATTTAGACAAATTGATTACCTTTGACATGGGCGGTACCTCAACAGATGTTGCCCATTTCAATGGTGAATTTGAGCGGGCATTTGATACTAAAGTTGCCGGCGTACGTATACGGGCCCCAATGATGCGCATCCACACGGTAGCAGCGGGTGGCGGCTCTATACTGCACTTTGATGGACAACGGTATAGGGTAGGACCAGATTCAGCTGGCGCTAATCCCGGCCCCGCATGTTACCGCCGCGGCGGGCCTTTAACAGTAACCGATGCCAACGCCATGGTCGGCAAAATCCAGGCAGAGTTTTTCCCGCCAGTATTCGGTCCTGACGGTGACCAGCGCCTGGATACTGATATAGTAAATAAAAAGTTTAGGGTCCTGGCTCTCGAAATTAATAAAGCAACTGGCGACAAACGTACGGCAGTAGAAGTCGCCGATGGCTTTCTTATGATTGCCGTCGACAACATGGCAAATGCGATAAAACAGATATCTACACAGAGAGGCCATGACGTCACTGACTATACGTTAAACTGTTTTGGTGGGGCAGGCGGTCAACATGCCTGTCTTGTTGCAGACGCCCTAGGTATAACTAATGTTTTCATTCATCCCTTTGCAGGAGTGTTGTCTGCATACGGCATGGGACTTGCCGAACATCGAGTAATGCGCGAGCGCGCCGTAGAATCCACCTTGAATGATGAACTTGTGACGAAGCTGGCCGATACGATACAGGATTTGCAACAAGAATGTGAAACTGAGATGAAGCGACAAGGCGTTAATCCCACAAATATGCGCGCAGTCCACAGGCTTCATCTTCGATACGAAGGCACCGACTCTCCGCTTGAAGTAAATTTTTCTGATAACACGTCGATGGTTGCCGCTTTTGAAAAAATACATCACATGCAGTATGGGTTCATCGCGCCGGAAAAGAACCACATAGTTGAGCAGGTTACGGTAGAAGTTATCGGCGGCGCCTCAGAAGTTGAAGAACAAGATGTCATCGTTAATGGCAACGTTGATCAACCTCACCCCCTCGCTGAAATAGAGACCTATATGGAAGGAGCATTGGTTCCGACGAATGTATTCGACCGCAAAAGTTTAATCCCGAGCCAAGGGGTCGATGGACCGGCTGTAATAATCGAGGCAAACTCAACGACAGTTATTGAACCGGGTTGGTCGGCAGAAATCACCACCCGTAATCATCTTATGCTTCGGAGGGTCAAATCTCGTCCCGGCCAAAACAAGGTAGGAACCGGATTAGACCCGGTTATGCTGGAATTATTCAATAACTTATTCATGTCAGCAGCAGAGCAGATGGGAGAAGTACTCAAGAATACTTCCTATTCTGTCAACATTAAAGAAAGGTTGGACTTTTCTTGTGCAATTTTCAACCCGGACGGCGCCTTGGTAGCAAACGCACCCCACATTCCAGTGCACCTCGGGTCTATGAGCGAAAGCGTAAAAACGATCATCAAGGAACGTGAGAAAACTATAAAAATTGGTGACGTCTACATGTTGAATACACCGTACAACGGTGGTACTCACCTGCCAGATATCACAGTCATTACGCCAGTTTTCGATGAAGCCGGCAAAGATATTCTCTTCTACGTGGCCTCCCGTGGACATCACGCTGAAATCGGAGGGAAAACGCCCGGCTCAGTGCCGCCTGATAGTAAGCACATTGACGAAGAGGGGGTCCTTATCGACAACTTCCTTCTTGTATCTGGCGGCCGTTTCATGGAAAAAGAAACTGAAGAACTCTTTACTTCCGCACCGTATCCTACCCGGAATGTTCGACATAATATTGCCGACCTCAAGGCGCAAATTGCGGCCAACGAAAAGGGTGTTCAGGAACTCCGTAAGATGATATCCCACTTCGGCCTCGACGTCGTTCATGCTTATATGTTGCATGTGCAAAATAATGCTGAAGAGTGCGTACGGCGAGTTCTCCACGTACTGAAAGACGGTAATTTTGTCCAGGAAACTGATTATGGCGGGAAGATTTGCGTTGACATCAAAGTTGATAACTCAAATAGGGAAGCAACAATTGACTTTACTGGAACTTCATTACAACAACCTAACAACTTTAATGCCCCTTCATCCGTGTGCATGGCGGCCGTACTCTACGTATTCCGTCTGCTCGTCGATGAAGATATTCCACTTAATGAAGGATGCCTTAAACCCCTTAAGGTCATCATTCCTGAAGGATGTATGTTAGCTCCCACGTACCCAGCTGCCGTCGTCGCGGGTAATGTGGAAACATCGCAGACGGTTACGAATGCAATCCTTGGTGCCTTGGGTATAATGGGAGCCAGCCAAGGCACCATGAACAACTTTACCTTTGGGAATGAAGGCGCTTATCAAAATTATGAAACTATATGTGGGGGCTCAGGTGCCGGCCCTGATTTTAACGGTACTGACGCAGTCCACACCCACATGACAAACACCCGAGCAACTGACACTGAAATTCTGGAATGGCGTTTCCCGGTAATCGTCGAGGCTCTCTCCATTCGCTTAAACTCTGGCGGCAGAGGGGCACATAAGGGTGGTAACGGTATAATCCGCCGTGTTCGTTTTCTCGAACCAATGACGGCAGGGATTACATCTTCTAGCCGAAGCTGCTGCCCTTACGGTATGGCAGGAGGTGAACCAGGTAAGTGTGGCAGAAACTATGTAGAGCGTAACGATGGAACCGTGGAAGAACTGGCGGGCTCGGATCGAGCGGATATGGAGGCTGGTGACGTTTTCGTCATTGAAACGCCAGGTGGAGGGGGATATGGGTCTCCTGAATAGCTCATAGAAATCGTTTAATTCACAAAATTTTTTGCGTGTGCTTAATCAACGGCGCACGAAAAATTATTAAGGACTAAAGTCATGAACCAATCTCTTCCGAAGCTGGCCATTATTGGCGGCACGGGTGCCCTGGGAAGTGGTCTAGCGAAGCGATGGGCTCAAGCCGGTTATCCGGTAATAATCGGATCACGCTCGAGCGAAAAAGCTAGTCTTGCCGCAGAGGAAATCACGTCTCAAAATCATACAATTTCTGTGATCGGAACAGATAACCACACCGCAGCTGTCCAGGGCGAAGTTATCGTAATTACGGTGCCCTTTTCCAGTCATGCTGAAATTTTGAGTAGTATTAAAGACACTGTCTCCGAAAAGATTGTTGTGGATACTACTGTACCCTTAAAACCACCAAAAGTCGGAACCGTACAATTACCTGAAGCAGGGTCAGCCGCAATTATTACCCAACAACTATTAGGTGCTGAAACCAAGGTAGTGTCTGCATTGCACAACGTTGCTGCACACAAATTACATGACCAAGAACCCATAGATTGCGACGTTCTCGTGTGCGGTAATATAAAGACCGCCCGAGAAGTTGTAATTGGACTTATTGAAGCACTTGGAATGCGCGGTCTGCATGCTGGACCAATTGCAAATTCAGTCGCAATCGAGGCAATGACGTCAGTACTCATTACGATTAATCGCCTTTACAAGGTAGCTGATGCAGGTTTTAAGATTACTGGCAATTTAATTTCTGGCGAGAAGTAAAACATTTGAAGGCGGTACCCTCCAGATGCATTAAGCGTACAATGATTCATTCTGTCCGTTTATTGGGGTTGGGCGCATGCATGTGACAGCAATCCCGGGTTTTCCAGCAATAGAGCCCCAAGATGATTTGGCATCCACAATAATTGCCGCGATAGAGATAGCAGGCATAGAAGTTTTAAACGGTGATATCTTGGTCATCGCTCAAAAGATCGTTTCAAAATCTGAAGATCGTTACGTTGATCTAAGTTCTGTTCAGCCCTCTGAAAACGCTCAACGGCTGGCAAAATTAGTGGATAAGGACCCGCGTATAGTACAGGTCATCCTCTCTGAATCGAGTGAAGTAGTGCGACACAGTCCCGGTGTGTTAATAGTTGAACATCGGCTTGGTTACGTCATGGCGAATGCCGGCGTCGACGCCTCAAACTTGTCAAAGACCTACGATGAGAAAGAACGAGTTCTTCTTTTGCCCCGTAACCCGAATGCCACCTGCTTTCAATTTCGCAAGGATTTTGAAGATGCTTTTGATCGGCGCATTGGCGTGATCATAAGTGATAGTGTTGGCCGGGCCTGGCGCAACGGTTCTATTGGAATGGCTCTCGGTGTCGCTGGTCCGCCAGCTTTATGGGATCGTGTGGGTGATGAAGACCTTTATGGCCGCCCATTAGGTGTTACCGAAGTGGGCTTTGCCGATCAGGTTGCATCTGCAGCAGCGCTTGTTATGGGCGAAGGTAATGAGGGTCTTCCGGTCATCAAGGTGAGTGGATTAGATTGGCAACCTGTAGATACCAACGGCGATGTCCTGCTTCGTTCTAAAGAGAGAGACTTATTCCGATAAATAATTTTCGGACATAAAACATGATAAGTAATACAACCAAAGTTCCAAAGGAAAATAACAGATCTCCCGTGGTTGCTCTTTGTGGGGGTGTTGGAGGAGCAAAACTTGCACTTGGTTTGTATCGTGTCCTAGCCCCCAACAATTTGACGTTGGTTATTAATACCGGCGACGATTTTGAGCATTTGGGTCTATTTATCTCGCCGGATATTGATACCGTGACTTATACATTGGCGGATAAGAACAACCTTGAAACCGGATGGGGTCGCCGCGAGGAAACGTGGAATTTTATGTCTGCAATTTCCACGCTCAAAGGAGAAACCTGGTTTTCCCTTGGTGACCTTGACCTTGCAATACACGTGGAACGATCAAGACGTCTGAGATCATCAGAATTGTTGAGCAAAATCACTGGCGATATTGCCGACAATTTTGGTATAGACGCTCAACTTCTTCCCATGACCAATGACCCAGCGGCAACAATCATCTTAACTTCTGCGGGTCATCTTAATTTTCAGGATTATTTTGTTCGCATGAAGTGTAAGCCCGTTATCAAGCAAGTTGTCTACGACGAAGCTTCAGTAGCGACACCCAATCCAGATGTTTTAACTGCGCTAAATCAAGCAGAATTGCGTGCGATTATATTGTGTCCGTCAAACCCGTTTCTCAGCATGGATCCAATACTTGCGGTGCCTGGCATTCGCGAGGCTATGGTAACATCGCCAGCACCAGTCATTGGAGTATCTCCTATAATTAGAAACCAAGCTATCAAGGGGCCAACTTCTAAGATAATGTCAGAGCTTTCCCTCCCATCATCAGTACAAGCTATAGCCGAACATTATGGCGATTTATTGGATGGCTTTGTTATTGATACTGTAGATCAGGATCAATCAAATGAAATCTACACATCAGTAATGAATTCAAATATCCTAATGAATAGTCTTAAAGACCGAGAGAATTTGGCTCTTGAAGTCCTCGCCTTTGCAGACGCCATAACAGCTACAGAAAACTGATAAAATCAATTAAGACAGTATGATGTTCCCAAGTAATCCACTTATTTCAGTTCTATTTATTTTAACCATCTAAGTAAATTTGTGTTTAAAGAGAACTACCAAGGAATTACGTTGACCATTTTTAGAAAAGAATGCCCAATCAAGTTCATCGTCATGTTGAGGGAAATGTGATGCCACATCTCGGTTTCTTTTTAACTCCATGGTTACGATGTCAGAGCCTATTACAAAAAACTTTTTGAAAAGTTGTTTGAATGGATTCGGAAAAATTTCTGAGATAATTTAGATATATCCATGTATCGTAAAATTGCCAATCCTCTCTCGACCGTTTAAAGAACTCTAGGGCCTAAAAATAAACAAACGCCCCACAACTTTTAGAATTGTTAGACTAATAATGCAGGAATTCATTCAAAATGACGCCATTTGATCTTGCGAAGGATATTATTGATAAAAATAATTACGAAAGTGCAGTGAACCATCTTGGACGCGCTAAAGTTGTATTGCCAACATTTTCTGAATTGTCTAACCCCGGAAGTTTGGATCAATCCATACTAAAAATGTGCAACAATATCTCCGCAGATGAACCCAATTCGGCAAATCTTTTTCGAGTACACTGGTATAATAATGAGGGGCGAAACGGACTAACCGAGGTTCCAGGCTATTTCATTCTTGAGAGTGAATTTACAGGTGTCGATGCGCCAATCGTCGTCGTTCTTGGTGACCGCTTTCCAATGATTAATGCTCATAAAGTACTCGCAGCATATGCGTGCCTTGTAACACGTTTGATAACCGGCCAATTCAACCCGGCTGAAGACAGAGCAATTTGGCCATCAACTGGCAACTATTGTCGAGGGGGTATTGCAATTTCCAGAATTTTAGGTTGCCGGGGCGTTGCCGTGCTTCCAGAAGGAATGAGCCAAGAACGTTTCGATTGGTTGGATAACTGGGTGACCGAACCCGCTGACATTGTCCGCACACCTGGTTCAGAAAGCAACGTAAAAGAAATATATGACAAATGTGCAGAACTATCAAAAGATCCTGCAAACATTATTCTTAACCAATTTTCGGAATTTGCAAATTACCTCATAAACTACCAATGCACAGGGGGTGCACTTAATCAGGTATTTACTCATCTCCAGGAACGAAATAACCAGTTATCCCTCGCCGCATTTGTTGCAGGCACAGGATCAGGCGGTACACTGGGCGCCGGAGACTACCTAAAAGATCAACAAGGCACTCTAATAGTAGCCGTCGAACCCGAAGAATGTCCGACGATGCTTTATAATGGTTTTGGCGAACACAATATACAGGGCATTGGCGACAAGCATATTCCGTTGGTTCAAAATGTGATGAACACAGACATCATCGCCGCCGTTTCTGATAAAGGTTGTGACTGTCTAAATGTTCTATTTAACACCAAAATTGGACACGAATACTTAATTAATCGTCGGAAGTTAAGCTTCAATACGGTCAATAAACTAACTAAATTAGGGCTCTCGGGAATTGCCAATGTTTTGGCAGCTATTAAGACCGCACGTTTACTTGAACTATCGAAGAACGATGCAGTGATAACAGTCGCCACTGACAGTGGCGCGCTTTACTCAAGCGAGAAAATTTTCACCGAAAGTAAAATTTTCCCCGATGGCTTTGATCTAGTTTCTGCTGGTGAAACTTACGCCCGACACTTGTTAGGCACGCAGAGTGATCATATTCTCGAAACAACACACAGGGATCGGAATAGAATTTTTAATTTAGGTTACTACACTTGGGTCGAACAACAGAACATCTCACTTAACGATTTTGAAAGCCGCAGGGACCAGCGTTTTTGGCGTAAGTTACATCAACTTCTCCCAATTTGGGATGAAATGATCCGAGAATTCAACAAACGCACAGGTTCGGTTTAGGTTACTTAACGTTCATGTCTCTGGTAGGTCAACTCGCTAATAAACATGAATAATGGTGTTTGGGAGAAATAAATTGACTCAGAATTACCTAGACCTCAGAGCGGCAACACAAGCGCGTGATCGAAGTTTGCGTACAAAAGTTATGACTTTGGAAAAGGCCGCTGAAATCGTTCAGGATGGTGACCATATCGCAATTGGGGGGTGCACGGCATCTCGCACGCCATTAGCGATGATATGGGCATTAATTCGAGCAAAAAAAAATGATCTGTCTATTTCCCGCAGCATCGTGTCGACTGAGGGTGACTTGCTCTTTGCCTCTGGCATATGTGATCACATCATTACCAGTTGGTTTAGCCAGGGTATCGTATGGGGCATCTCAAAAGTCATGAGAAGCTATACAGAAACAAAACGTGCCAAATTCGAGGAGTGGAGCCATATGTCTCTTGGCCTACGCTATCGCGCAGGCGCAATGGGCATTCCATTCATGCCAACCAGAGCTATGATGGGCTCCGATGTTGCCAATCAATTGGAAAATTTAAGGGAAATCAAATGCCCGTTTACCAGCGATAACTTGCTTTTGGTTCCCGCATTAAACCCCGATGTTGCATTGATCCATGTGCAACGCTGTGATGAATACGGTAATGCCCAAATCGACGGCCTACAGTTTATGGACTTTGATATAGCTATGGCAGCAAATAAAGTGATTTTAACAACTGAGAACATAGTTTCGAATGACCAAATACGGAGAAAACCTGATCAGACAAAGATCCCGTTCTTAACGGTTGAAGCGGTGGTTGAAGTACCTTACGGCGCAGCGCCACATGAATGTTATGGAATGTACGAACCTTTTTTCAAGCACATGGACGATTACGCAAACTTGACTAAAGATGACCCTGATAATGGCGTCGCCAAGTACCTGGATCGCTATTACTATGAACCTTCAAATTGGCCAGAATACCTAAGTTTGCTTGGTATCGAAGAAATGTTGGATGCAACCCGTCGTGGCAGGAGTATCTATGATGTCTGAGGAAATACCTTATTCAGCCTCAGAAATGCTTTCTGTTATGAGTGGTCGCTTGCTGACAGATGGTCAAACGGTTTTCGCTGGTGTTGGAATACCGCTTCTTGCTGCAACCTTAGCGCAACGTATACACGGCCCCGGTATAACAATTCTATTCGAGGGTGGAACTCTAGGGCCGTTCATCGTTCCTGGTGAATTACCGGCATCCACAAATGAGCAGAGATGCACCCGGCGTGCTAACATGCTTCTCAGTATCACGGATGTATTGTTACTGTTACAACGGGGGTATGTTGATGTTGGATTTATGGGTGGCGCCCAAATTGATCGCTACGGTAATTTAAACAGTTCGTTCATCGGACCTCCTGAAAATCCATCAGTTCGCTTACCCGGGACTGGCGGCGGGAACGACATCTCAAGTCTAACTCAGATGATAGTCGCCATAAAACATGAAAAGAGAAGGTTCGTCGAAAAAGTTGACTTCGTCACCAGCCCTGGTTTTCTCAACGGGAACTCCACACGTCACGACACCGGTCTAATTTCTGGAGGGATGTATCGTGTGGTAACCGACCTCGCCATCATGGGATTTGATGAAAAGACAAAAAGTATGAAAGTGGAGGCTCTCCATCCAGGCGTGACTCCAGAGGAGGTGCGCGACAATACGGGGTTTGATATCCTGATTGGCGGGAACGTTGGTGTCACCAACGCTCCTAGCAATGAAGAACTAAGTGTATTGAGACACCTGGATCCGGATCGGGTATACATCGCTTGAAAATATTATCTGCCAATAACTAAATTTTCCAATCCAAGGGATAACTGATGACTGATTTTTCCAACACATTTGGACTTACGATGCGGAACTTTCAAAAATTTCCAGAGCAACCAAATGCACAGGAACTGATTGAATTTGGAATTAAGGCGGAAAAACTAGGATATGATTCTTTGTGGGTATGGGACCATGTTCTTCTTGGCGTTGACCCTCATTTTCCCATAATTGATGCACTGTCACTTTTGACGGCAATCTCCGTCCGCACAAAATCAATTAATTTGGGCACCGGCATTTTAGTGCTTCCGGTTCGGAACCCTGTACTTCTAGCAAAGCAGCTCTCTACTATGGATCTGATTTCCGGTGGGCGACTTCTGTTGGGAATGGCGTCAGGCTGGTATAAGCGAGAATTTGATGCTCTGGGCGTCCCCTTTAATCAGCGCGGAAAGATAATGGACGAAAACCTAGACATTATAACCCGACTTTGGCGAGAGGACATGGTAACCGCAGAAATTGGCCCCTATAATATGCGCGAATCAGTGATGTTCCCCAAACCCGTAAAAAAAGAAGGGCCGCCAATCTTGATAGGCGGTTACGTGGATCGGGTATTAAAACGCGCAGCCGTCAACGCTGATGGCTGGTTAACCTATTTTTACACACCCGAGGGTTTCACCAAATCCTGGAGCAAGATTGTTAATTTTGCCGAAGAGGCAGGTAAAGATCCATCCACCTTATTAAACTGCAATCAATTGCCAATAATGGTTGGGGATACACGAGAAGAAGTCGAAGCACCAATGCTTGAATGGCTTACAACTGAATGGGATTTTGCATCTTGGAGCGATTCTACTGTCGATAGCGCAATTATGGGAACGGTTGACGATTGTGTGGAACAACTTCAAGCCCAAATCGACGTTGGCGTTCAAAAGCTCATCTTTGTGCCCTATAAATACGAAACCGAGCAAGTGGAAGCCATTGCCAATGAAATTATCCCCCGTCTTCGGAATGGTCGCTAGAATGGACTAACGGAACGCGGGTAAGGTCGTTTATTTAGGTTCGAGGAATTTGGCACATTATGGCGTTATCATTCTAAAAACAGGTTTTGGATTTAGAGGTTAAATTTACGTTAGCATGTGATCTTTAAGCTGATGAACTGCCGACACCCGAAACACGGAATAAACTGATCAACTACCGGACATATTGATGAGAGGGACTTCCGATTAGCAAAAATCTTTGATCTAATGGCATCGTTGCATAATACTTAGGTAGATTATGCCTCCAGTCCTGGACGGATGAGCTCCTTTTTTGTCGATTTTCCACGTTCATAACGGCTCGCTAAAGTAAAGATTTCTGTTTCCAATGCTGCAACATTCAAACCGGCTTTTCGCCTCTCGTTTGGCGGTGTTTTGTATAGAGTAGTTCGCTGTTTTGGAATGCGGCCCAAGTTGTTGATCAATCCCATCACACGCTCGGGCGTCATTTCTTGACCATAAGTCGCACCGGCTGATCGTGTAATTGTTTCACTCATTAATGTTCCACCGACATCGTTTGCGCCGGTTTCCAAACAGAACTTAACACCAGAAGGTCCAAGTTTTACCCAAGATGTTTGAATGTTCGGAATGTGTTTGTGAAAAACCAAACGGGCAACTGCGTGCATAAGAACGGTTTCACGAAATGTTGGACCCTGTCTGGCACCGCCTTTAAGAAATATTGGCGCTTCCATATGAACAAATGGCAGGAGCACAAATTCCGTGAAGCCACCCGTTCTTTTTTGGAGGTTGAGCAGGCGTAGGAGGTGGCGAGCCCAATGAATTGGCTTTTCCACATGTCCGAACATGATAGTTGCAGTCGAAGGTATTCCCAATTCATGCGCCTCACCCATTACTTCCAGCCATTGGTCAGTTTTAATTTTATCGGGGCAGATCACGGCGCGTATTTCGTCATCCAAAATCTCGGCAGCGGTTCCCGGAAGGGATCCGAGACCAGCATCTATAAGCCGTTTAAGGAAATCGGGTACGCTAAATTGTGCGGTTTGAGCCCCTTGAAAAATTTCCAACGGCGAAAAAGCATGAACATGCATATCGGGTACGGCCGATTTTATTGCACGGCAAATGTCAATATAAGTTTTGCCTGTAAATTCGGGATGAATTCCACCTTGCATGCAAACCTCGGTAGCACCACGATCCCAGGCCTCTAGAGCACGGCGTTGGATTTCTTCAATCTCCAGCCTATAGGGCTTTCCCCGCAGATTTTCACTCATCTTCCCCTTCGAGAAAGCACAAAACTGACAGCGATAATAACAAACGTTTGTATAATTAATATTGCGATTAACAACGAAAGTTACTTCGTCACCCACCAGGTTCCGGCGGAGTGTATCAGCCGCAGTACAAACAGCGGCAAAATCTGTCCCCCGAGCAGAAAATAAACGGATAATTTCCGATTCATTGGGCGTGTCCCCCACCAAAGCCCCTTCGATGATTGCCTCCAAAGAATGGTCTTGCCAAGTACTTCGGCCGCCCCTAGATGGAGGAGCTATAAACGCCTGAGGGGGTGATCCTGCGCCAGGCGACCATTCATCCTTCCGGGGGAAACCCTCAGCATTTACTAGTTGTATTACCGGCGTTTTGAATTGGCTCGACAACCAGCGATTACCATCCTGCACATACTCAGGATATAACGCTAGACGCTCAACCAATGTTTTTCCTGCAGCTTCAGTTTCCCGGCTGAGATCATCCAATTGTGGCCAAGGCGCTTCAGGGTTTACATGGTCAGGGGTGATTGGTGAAACCCCGCCCCAGTCGTTAACACCCGCATCAACAAGACTAGCCAACACGCCAGGGTTCAGGTTTGGGGGTGCTTGAATATTCATTTCCTCCCCAAATATGATTCTGGCAACGGCAATGGTCCACAGTAATTCTTCTGTTGTTGCGGGAGGATAGTCAGCCATACGTGTCGACGGCTTCGGCCGGAAATTTTGTATGATAATCTCTTGGACATGACCAAATTTTCTGTGGAGTTCCAAAAGCGCAAAAAGAGATGCAACGCGATCCCTCCGGGTTTCTCCAATTCCAATCAATAAACCGGACGTAAAAGCTACATTTTCCTCACCCGCGAGGCGGATAGTTTCAAGACGGCGCATTGGGTTCTTATCGGGTGAGCCGTAATGTGGGCCACCTTTTTGAGACAGCTTTTCAGAGATACTTTCTAGCATGATACCCTGGGAAATTGAGGCATCCCGAAGCGTCAAAATTTCAGTTCGATCTAAGAGACCTGGGTTCATATGCGGAAATAAGCCGGTTTTTTCGAAAACCAGCTGAGCACACTCAGCGAGATATGAAATAGTAGTTTTGTGGCCCAAACTCGCCAACTCATCACGCGCTGCTTTATAGCGTAGCTCGGGTTTATCACCCAATGTGAACAGCGCTTCCTTGCAACCAGCCTGAGCTCCAGCATGGGCTATTTTTAAAACTTCATCTGGAAGTAAGTAGGCTGATTTATTTTTACGGGGTGGCTTCGCGAACGTGCAATAGTGGCAGCTATCCTGACAAAGCTGTGTAAGAGGAATAAATACCTTACGCGAATAAGAAATCACCGAGCCATGACGTTGATCACGCAGACCTTTGGCCGCGCTCATAAGATTTTCCAAATCCGCCTGCATTAAGATAGAGGTTACTTCACGTTCCTCAATTGCGTCACCCAAACTTGATAACACCGATAAGTTATCGACACTTATATTTATTATGTGTTGTTTCATTGCATTACCCTTAACCAACGGCCTTCACCTGCAACCCATCCGTTCCCTGGTTGAGAAAACGATCACGCACGCCGCTTTCCGTAAGGTAACGAAAAGTTTTTGTATCTGAGGGACTTGAAAGAAAACATTCAAGGTCTTCAGGTGTATCGAGATCTAGACCGAGCCGCGACGAGTGGATCAAGGTTGGTTCAATTCCAATTGCTCGCGCAGCCATCGCATGACGCAAAGAACTCTTCTTACCATACGAATATTCAATTATACCGGGCGGGGACATGGCCAACAAGTTTGTACCAAGGTCTCTATCAGCAGGTACAACTGTAACGGCAGGGCTTTTTTCGATACTCGCAATCACCGGTTTGATGTCATTCGTTGTCATTAGAGGCACATCTGAATGTATAGCAATCACCCCTTTTGCTCCCTCTTCAGCAAGTAAAAGACTGGCGCTTGTGAGTGCCGATGAAAGTCCCTTGTCAGCGTGGTTTTGCAGGCAACGTGCGCCAAATCCAGCTGCAATACTTTTGACAACAGGATCGTCACTTGCGACCAGAACGCCCCCTAATTTGGTAGAGTGGACAAGCGCAGTTAAAACATCTTCCAACATGAAACAAGCAAGTTGCCGGCGCTCTGAAAACGATAATACATCTATCAGCCTACCGTTACTAAATTCAAGTTTCTTACACGGTATAATGGCCCAAATTTCGTGTTTTAACTTATGCATTTTGATCATTCGATTGTAGTAGTTTAGCTGTCCTGTCACCAAGAACAATCCGCAAATCGACCGTCTGGCGGAAATTTCTTTATCTTATCCAGCACCCCGCCTTCAAACGACGACGACGCAATACCACCCTTTTGAACTTACGGCTTACCGAAAGTTGCAATTCGGTCTATGCGACACTTAAAAAGTACGCGCTTTTCATCGATTGACGGGTCACGCAAAGCGTAGGGTGGCTCTTCACCGGTGTATTTAGTCCAAATTTTGTCAAGTTGCGTGGTGACGCTTGGGTCATCCTCTTCAAGTACTTCCTTCGCTACCGTGCATTTAATGCTCACCCAATGGTATGGATTTTCTGGGTTAAGCAACAACAACGTCAGATGTGGGTTTTTACGTATCCACTTGCACTTTGGTCGCTGCTCAGCCGTATTTACTAAAATATGATCATCTTCATAGTCAAACCACATTGGAGTTAAACCGGGACGACCGTCAGCCCCAATGACGGCGAGCACCATCACAACCTGTTTATCTAACAACTGCTTATAAATTGGATCGAGATCGTCGAGACTAGACGCTTTTTTGCGATCCCCGACATCAAATTGTCCAGCCTGTAGTCCGTCTGCCGTATCACGGAAACTAGCAATAGTAAATTCTTCACCCATAATTTTCCCCCCTGCTATTTCAATAAGATACTGGGGCTCAACTATGAAGGGGACACGCGAAGCCGTCAACAAATTACGTACGACTTACAAAGCTTGCCCCTTAAGGCCATCACAAGGTATCTTAAATCATCACAAGGTATCTTAAATAAAGTATGTTTTATTGATTTTGCACTGCAGATTAAGTAACAAATTATACCCAGAAATTGACAATTGGAATTATCCATTTCAGGCACAACCGTACTCTGCCAGTGTATCAACTTTTAGTAATATCGATTATATGGCTCCCCAATCAAAAACATTATACGCCTTTGCTCCAGCTAGCGTCGGTAATTTTGGCCCCTTTTACGATGTTGCCGGATTTTGTCTGAAACATTTGGGGGATATTGTCGAGGCTCGCCCAAATGTTTCAATTAATGACGTACGTCTTGTAAAAATTACCGGCCCGTATGCCGATGAATTGGATGCTACTGGAATTTCGTTAGAAGAGAATAACGTTCAGAAAGTCGCCAACTGGATTTGGGGGCGGTATTCAACTAATTCCTCCCAGGGCATAGATCTGATACTTCACAAATATCTTCCCTTAAAGTCGGGTTTAGGCAGCTCTTCCGCAAGTTGTGTTGCTGCAGCAAAGTGCATGTTATTGGCTTTGGGTCTCGATAAATCTCTTTCTGACGAAGCCAAGGTGGATGCGGCAATGCAGGGAGAACAGCGGAACAATGAATTCGAACATTTGGATAATATTTTGCCGTCACTATTTGGCGGTGTTTGGAGTATCGGAGAAAAAAACTTTCACCGAATTCGAAGCCAGGAATTCACTGTAGTTGCATTTCTTGATGAAACTGATCGTCGGTCAACCCACATTCAGAGGATGTTGGTAAAGGACCATTTGAAGCAACTAATTGATAGCAAAAATACCGACAATGCTATTGAGAAGTTGCTCGGCTATCATAGGTTTATTTCCCACTCTTCGATGCTATTGATTAAAGCACTCAATGAAGGTGATATCAAAACGGTTGGAGAATTGGTTAGCGCTGAGTGCGGAAATTTGCTGTTCGAAGCTCGTCAAAAATCAATTCCAAGACTGGGGCTTATAAAACAAACAATCATGGAGAATGGTGCTTACGGTTGTGCTATATCCGGGTCAGGCCCAGCCATATTTGCTATCACTGATGGTAAGGACGCCGCTAAATCTCTCCGCGACAATATCGTAAAAAAATTTTCAGAACGGAATTTAAAATGGTTGATATCTTCACTTAACGAAAACGGATCTGAAGCTATTCAAAATATCGATAACTGGTATCACCAAAACTGCGAAAATCACAATTTTTGGTAACAATGTTTGCCATCAAAATTAAAAATCACTTTGTCACGCGTGGGTCTATCTCAATTACCTTACTGATTAGTTCCAACACTTCCAGTGGGACGTCTCTAATCTCTTAATGGCCCAAATTTTCAGCTAACTTTCGATTTTGCACCGGAACGACTTCTTCAGATTTCATATCAGAAACAAACATGTATCCTGGAACGTGAGTAATAGCGAAATGAGGTTTCGCTTCCATAATTACTTCTTGCGGCGTTACGCCGCAGGCCCAAAAAACCGGCACTTCGCCGTCTTCTATCGTTACCGGTTCGCCGTAGTCAGGCTGTTTGATATCTTTGATACCCAGTGACATAGCGTCACCAATTTGTATGGGTGCACCATGCGCTATGGGATATTTTGCGGTCACCTCAGATGCCCGTTGAGCATCATCTGGTGTATAGGGACGCATGCTAACGACAAACGGTCCCGAAAATTTTCCAACACCCCTTGTTGGCTTAGTTGTTCGGAACATCGGTACTATGCCTGTTTCCTTTATGTGCCTTGGTTCGAGACCAGCTTCTATCAGCGCCTCCTCCGCTGTAAAGGAACACCCCAGCAAAAATGTAACAAGGTCGTCACGCCATAATTCACTGATATCAGTGACGTCCCCCGTCGATTTTCCAACTCTGAAAACTCTGTATCGCGATAGGTCTGTTCTAATGTCAGCACCAGGAGCGCAAATTTTAGGCTCAGGATTTCCAACTTCCAGGACTTCCAATATTGGACAGGGTTTCGGATTTTTCTCGCAAAAAAGGTGAAAGTCATCCGCATCCTCTTTAGGAAGAATAACCATGTTCGCCTGAACATAGCCGTGAGCATGACCAGATGTAGGACCTGCATATCCGCCATTTCTACATGCCGTTCTCAACTTTATTGGATCTTTGTAAAATGTCATTGGTTTATTCAGCCAACTCTAGGTAAATCAGTCCTGGCTAGTTTGCTTTGCATGAATTGAGGTCCCTAGGGTACTAAAAGGTCACTTAATAACAGCGTTCTTCAAATTTTAATCAAGCGCAAAGTTAAGTAATTATAGCATTCCAATAGAACCATCAATTTGATTATTTCTAATTTTGTCAAAACAAATCATTTAAAAAATCACGTTCTATAATATATATTATGATCGGAAGGGCTCGCTTAACGAAGGGTTCAAATCCATCAGCTTTCCCTTAAATCCATCAGCTTTCCCTTAATAGTCAGGCTGCAATCATATGTTTGATAGTCATGACTGTGATATTTGGGTTGGTCATGGTTTTTGGTTGTGTTATGGTTTCAACCGAAAAAGGGGGTTATCTATGAAGACCCTAATCGACATCAGATTCTAGTAGAAAACATTATGGGAGGAAGTATTAAAATGGGAAAACTTTTTAAGTACTCAGCATTCTCATTTCTGAGTTTGTTGTTGGCCGGGATAATGGTGATTGCCCCTGCCTCTACAGCAAGTGCTGCTCCAAAGGGCGCACCGAAACAGCTCAAAGTCGCGTTCGTAGATTTTTTCTCAGGTGGCGCAGCCGTTTTCGGTGTGTCAGGGAAAGGTACCAGCGAATGGCTGGTGGCAAAATGGAATAAGGCAGGCGGCATTGGCGGCGTTCCAATCAAATTGATCGTCGTAGACGAAGGCGGGGGACCGAAGAAGCAGGTCTCTGAATTAAGGCGCCTGGTGCTGGATGAAAAAGTCGACGCCGTCGTGGGCTATACCTCCAGCGGTAACTGTATGGCCATTAAACCTGTCGCTGAAAAGCTCAAGATTCTTACAGTGGTTCACATCTGCGGAACACATCAACTGACTGAAAACTCACCATCGAAGTACGTATTCCGAACGTCAGCCAACCAGGCAGCCGATAGTGTTAGCCTCGCCCGTCATGTTTTGGCCCTCAAACCCAATCTAAAGACCATTGCCGGCGCTAATGAAGACTACGCCTGGGGACGAGATTCATGGGAAGCTTTTAAGATCGCAGTGCAGACGTTGAAGCCCGATGTCAAAGTGGTCGGCGAGCTTTGGACTAAATTCCAAGCCGGTGAATATTCTGCTGAAATCTCAAAACTTTTAAGGTTAAAGCCAGACGTTATTCACTCAAGCTTCTGGGGTGGAGGACTTATTACTTTTGTTAAACAGGCGGCCCCTAGAGGCCTATTTCAATCGAGCTTAGTTGCTCTTGCTACGGGAGAGCAGGTCCTTCAAAACGTCGGGAAATCTCTTCCAGACGGTGTCATTGCAGCGCCTCGTGCGACCGGTGGATACTGGGCTACAGCCAGCACACCAATGGAAAAAGAGTTTGTCGCGGGTGTTTATAAGCATAATAAACGCTACCCTGACTATCCGGCATATCGTACCCATCAAGCTTGGGGTGGTTTAAAAGCTGCCTACGAAAAAGCCATCGCGACAAAAGGTGCCTGGCCGACTACGGAAGAGGTCATAACGGCCTTTGAAGGACTAACCTGGGATTCGCCCGGTGGCAAAATCACCATGCGATCTGATCACCAAGCAATTCATGGTGGAATGATTGGGGTAACTAAGTACTCGGAAAAATACGGGTTTTCAATTCTTGACGAAATTAAGATGCTTAAACCTTCAGAAATCACCCCACCACTTGGCATGAAGACCATGGATTGGGTGAGGAATATTAAATAAGTAAAGTTAATTTCCGTTACCGGAATTATTGTACGAGGGGGAAATTTCCTCCTCGTACTCTTTGCTTAGTTCTTCTTTTACTAAATTAAAACAGCGAAGATAGCGGTACAATGAGCCTAATAACGATAATTGTCTTTGATGCCCTTAGCTACGGCGCCACTCTCTTCTTACTTTCTATTGGGTTGACCGTTGTCTTTGGGGTGTTGCGTATCCTCAATATTTCACATGGTGGTATTTACGCCCTGGGGGCTTATATGGGGACCTGGCTTGCGCTTTTGGTCTTGGGAGAGAAGTTTTCCCCGTGGATGACTTATCCCGCGCTGCTCCTGGGAGCACTATTTATCGGAATTACTGTCGGACCAATTATCGAAAGGGTCTTCCTTAGGCGTATTTATAACGCTGACATGCATATTCAGCTATTGCTCACTTTCTCTATACTCCTAATCCTGGATGATGCCATGAAGCTGATCTGGGGGATGGAGCCATTATTTGTGAGTGAACCCTACTCGCTTCTTGGAAGTTTTTCTGTCGTTGGCATTTTATACCCATGGTATGACTTTGTGCTCGTTGGAGTTTCCATCATCTTCGGGAGCCTATTAATCTGGGTTGTACGTGGCACCAGCTATGGCAAGCTCGTAGTCTCGGTCATAAATGACCGAGAAGTCAGTACAGCTATCGGAATTAACGTCAATCTTATCTACACAGTCGCGTTTACAGCGGGAGCCCTAGCCGCCGCTCTAGGCGGGGCACTAATTGCACCTAAGATTGCGGTGGTCCCTCAATTCGCCCTTGAAGTAGTGGTTCTCGCCTTTGCGGTTATTGCCATCGGCGGAATGGGAAGCTTAGAGGGTGCAGCATTAGGAGCCATGATCGTAAGTTTTGCCCGTGCTATAGCCATTCATTTGGCCCCCGAATTTGACCTCGTAGCCATATATCTGATCATGATTCTCGTGTTGGCTTTCCGGCCTCAAGGGCTCTTCGGCGAGATTGTAGTCAGGAAAATTTGAGATGAACCTTTCAGCAATCCCGCGCGACCTTTTAGTCGTATCCGCCTTACTAATCCTGGTTCCGTTGATTGTGCCGAATTGGATTTTGTTTGTAATGACAAAAT
>Ga0209089_10000206_pt1 | contig 55334 bp, 60 predicted proteins | sample ArcticOcean_MG_C_FD_187431 | JGI IMG/M metagenome (GOLD analysis project Ga0209089, IMG submission 187431) | Marine microbial communities from western Arctic Ocean - ArcticOcean_MG_CB2_150 (SPAdes) (version 2) | ecosystem: Environmental > Aquatic > Marine > Oceanic | place: Arctic Ocean: Canada...
GATTGGCGCCCGCTGCGATCACCATTCTTTGTATGGTCAATGGGTAATGAATGTCGATTAATTCATCGCCTTCATTAATATCTTCCCAGTACCGCTGCTGAGACCAGTCAATTTTTGCGTTAGTTTGGGCAGGTATTACCCGCTCTTGAGATTCTTCTTTCTTATTGCCACCGCTATTATTGCCACTGTCTTCTTGCGGGTAAGGAATATAGCTATACGCGGTCATAATTTGTCGGCCAACTCGCTCGCCTTTTTGGTTTTCAAAGAAATATTCATATGTTAAGAAACAACCATCGCCAACCCGCGTCTTTCTCGGGTTTACTTCAAGAAGTGTTTGAGAAACTTGGCTTACACGATCACCTATATTTAAGGGTTTTAAGAATTCAACTGACAGATCAGTGATAAACCCTGCTGTTCCAGGAGTTGGAACTTCTGATATTTTCCCCGCCCTTCCAGTGCCAGAGACTGTGAAGTGTGGTTCATCAGTGGTCCATATACTATCCATTCCTGGTTCCCATAGAGATGCTGTTTGAAATGTTTGAATCATATGCAGTGGAGCTATGATTCCGTCATATCCATGATCCTTGGCAACCTTTTCATCAAAATGAAGCGGGCAATCCATCTCTAACACTTCTAATTGCCTTCTAATGGAACTCGCCTCGACAACTTCGACTCCGACTTTTGGCTCTAGTAGAATATTTTTACCCACAAAGCCTTTTGCGCCAGACCAATCTAACTCAGATGCTGATGATGTCATAATAGATCCTCCCTTTTTATTATTAGACCGTAATAAATTTTCTACCCTAATGACTACCCTACCACTTTGGTAATGTGAACTTCAACGATCACTATAGGTCAAACAGGGTGGATACTAGTATAATTATCTCATCCAAGACAAAATATTATTGAGCACTCTAGTTAACAGGATTGAATAGATGGATGAAGAAAACCGATATCGTTATTTACTGACTGTCTTAGGTGAAGACCGTCCTGGGATTGTTGCATCTGTTACTAAAGGGCTTTCGGTTGCAGGATGCAATATTGAACAGTCTTCAATGAGTGTTCTAGGATCATCTTTTGCGATAATACTTGTAGTTAATGTTCCTCAAGAATCAGAAAATAGATTTAGAACAAGTTTAGTTGGGATTACAACAGTAGAAGATCTTAAAATACATGTTGATCAATTCCCTTCCGGATCATTATATAAAGTAACCGAAGGACAGCCTTATAATCTAACTCTGCATGGATCAGACCATCAAGGGATTATTGCTTCTGTTACATCGGTTTTATCCCAAAATAAGATCAATATTGCTGATTTGGCTTCCAAAGTTATACAAGGGGGAGAACCAATATTCCTTATGACTATGGATTTAATAGTACCTCCTAATGTTGATGTGAATAAAGTAGCTACATCGTTAATGGAGTTAGGCACGGATATTAAATGTGAAATCAATTTTTCTGGGGAAGATACTATAACTTGCTAATGGAGATTGAGTGTCAATAATACCAATCAGAATTTATCCTGATCAAATTCTTCTTAATAGTGATAATGGAGAAGTTTTCTTAGGAGATGATTATTTACCTCAACTATTGGAAGATCTTAATGATACTTTAGATGCATCGCCAGGTGTTGCGTTGGCAGCACCTCAAATAGGGTATTCAAAGAAGGCTATTATTGTGGATGTTACCCGTGATAAGAAAAAAGAGAACCAAATTGGGCATGGAAGAATTGTTTTGTTTAATCCGAATATAATCCAGGCAGATTCACCAAAACGTATTAGAGAAGGATGTTTGAGTGTCCCTGATTTTACCGGTAATGTAATAAGATATGATCATATAATCATTTCTGGTCTTTTACCTAATGGAAATGAAGAAAATATTGAGACCAGTGGATTCGAGGCTATTGCTTTTCAGCATGAAGTTGACCATTTAATGGGAACTATTTTCCTTGATCGTGTGCGCTCTACTAGGCGTGATCTTTTTCCACGGAAAATCAACTAACCCCCCAGTATCTGATCCCCTACTAGATATAAATAAATATAAATTATCAGTATTATATTTAACATTAACATCAATACGTGATAGCCTAGCAGTCAACCCTTGACAGGGCCTTTTTTATTTTGTGGCATAATTTGTCCACGAATTTTTTTAGAGGAATATTAGATGCATAACGACAAAATACGAATGCGTTTAGAAAGATTAGAAGATACGTTTCTATCCCTTAATGCTTCTCGGAGTAGTAATACTAGAGGGCGCTTAATTGAAGAGCCTAAGTCTTTTATGCGGACTGAATATATGAGGGATAGGGATCGGATAATTCACTCTAAAGCATTTCGAAGATTGAAACATAAAACTCAAGTGTTTATTAGACCAGTTGGAGATCATTTCGTTACAAGATTGACGCATACAATAGAGGTATCTCAAATAGCTAGATCTATATCTCGTGCACTGTCGCTGAATGAGGATTTGACCGAAGCTATTGCTTTGGGCCATGACTTAGGGCATACACCTTTTGGTCATTTAGGAGAAGAGTTTCTGAATGATAAAATACAAGGCGGCTATAATCATGCAGGCCAGAGTTTAAGGGTGGTAGATAAACTGGAGAAGAATGGATTAGGGCTTAATTTAACTTGGGAAGTAAGGCAGGGTATACTTTATCATTCTAAGGGAAGAGGTAGCCTAGCTCCTATTAAAGCCGGTGAGGAAGACCTATCGTTAGAAGCCCAAGTTTGCCGACTTAGCGATGCTATAGCATATGTTAATCATGATTTGAGTGATGCGATTCGAGCTAATGTATTAATAGAAGCTGATATTCCGGATGCTGTGTTAAAAATTTTGGGGCATCGCCATTCTGAGCGTGTTAATAATATAATTTCTGATGTTGTAAAAAATTCTGAAAAAGCAACTAGACTTGAGAAAACAAGTGAAACTCAAAATAGTGGTGATGAAATTCGTATGGGAGAGAGAATTAATAAAGCGGTAATTGAGCTTAGAGAGTTTTTGTTCGACAGAGTCTATTACCATGCCGGAAAAGGAGAAGATGGGGTAAAGGCCTTGAGGACTTTGGATTTACTGTGGCAGAAGTTTAAGGATAATCCTAATCTTATTCCAGATGGGTATGTTGATAGAGATGATCCTGTTGAAAGGCAAATGGCAGATTATATTTCAGGAATGACAGATGACTTCGCCTTTGCAACGGTCAAAAATTGGTATTCGAGATTGGAACTTTCGGGAGAGATTCAATGACAGTAGTTGAAGATCTAAAGGATCAAATTGATTTGTTAGATATGGTAGGGAAATATGTGACTCTTGAAAAATCCGGGAAGAATTTCAAATCAAATTGTCCATTCCATACTGAAAAAACACCTTCCTTTTTCGTTTTCCCAGACAGGCAGACTTGGCGTTGTTTCGGAGCATGCGCGACAGGTGGAGATATTTTTTCATTCATTCAAAAAATAGATAATATTAGTTTTAGTGAAGCATTACGCAAACTTGCAGATGAAAACGGCATTTCATTAAATAGGGATTCAACAAGAAATAATGCTAATAAGGAAAAGAAAGCAAAAATTCAAGATATTCTATTGATAACCGAAGAATATTTTCATCGGATACTAGTATTTTCACCAGCAGGAGAAGAAGCGAGGAATTATTTTGCCTCAAGAGGAATATCCTCTGAAACTATAGAAGAGTTTAAATTGGGATTAGCTCCAAACGGTTGGGAAGTGTTAAAGAAGCATCTGCTTGATTTAGGCAAAAAAGAAGAAGATATTCATGACGCTGGCCTTCTTATTAAAAGAGAGGAAGAAAAATCTGGTAGCTATGATAGATTTCGTAACCGGATTGTGTTTCCGATAAAGAATCAGAGTGGTGATATTGTTGGATTTGGGGCAAGAACTTTGGACGGGTCTCAACCTAAATACCTGAATTCCCCACAAACTATTTTGTTTGATAAAAGTAAAGTTCTATATGGTTTAAACAAAGTTGCAAATGCACTTAAGGCTGACATGCCTATAGTGCTTGTAGAAGGATATATGGACGTTCTCCAAGCTCATCAGTCGGGCTTTAAAAATGTAGCCGCTATCATGGGTACAGCATTAACCCAAGAACAATTAAAGATTGCACAACGTTATACACACAGTTTTATTTTAGCATTAGATTCAGATGCTGCTGGCGTTGAAGCAACACGACGAAGTTTAGAGGGAGCTTGGGATTTGTTCCAACGTGAAATAATTCGCGTGAGAGGTTTATCACTCCCGATAACTGTTAAAAGAAAGATGCCTGACTTAAAGGTTATGCAGTTGAATTCAGGTAAAGATCCTGATGAAGTTATTAGGAAAGAACCTCATGATTGGGAGATAGCTGTTAAGGAAGCAAAGCCGATTTTAGAATACCTAATTTCTTGGGAAGTGTCTCAAGAAAGAGAATTAACTTCTGAATTAAAACTCGATATTGTACAAAAGATTTTCCCACTGATTCAATCTTTAGATAATCCGTTTGAGCGTGAATCCTCTTTTTCAAAACTCGCAATGGCACTGGGAGAAAGTGAAAAAACATTAGAACTCGCTGTAGGTAGCCCTATATCAAAAAAAAGTGCCAAGATGAATAGTTCAGTTATAAAGGATGATAATGCATTTAAACTGAAGAATGTTGAAGATGCTGTGGAGAGACAGATTCTAGGGATAGTTTTAGTTTACGGAGAAAAAGCATGGCAAACATGGAGAAAACTTGGGATTCCTGATCTACCAGTTGAGTGTTTTACTAATCCAGAACATGCTGAGCTTTGGAGAGTCTTGCATGCAGGTGAAGCAGTAGAAGAAGCTGAAGTAATTGTCAGTGGATTAGCTGAAACATTACGTAGTAATCTAGCAGCACCTTTGAGCGACCGTAATTTAGGTAAAGCTCTGGGAGATCTCGTAAAGAGACTATTAGAGAGGCACATCAAATCACAAGAAGAAGAAGCATCTTTAGCACTTGCTTCATCAGTAAATGAGAAATCTGATGGGGAAAGAACACAAGATCCTTTATTAAGTAAACAATTTATCGATAGAATAGAAGAGTTACGAAAGATAGAAAGAAGTCGATGGGGTAGATCACCACGACGATAAATGAAGTAAATAAAAAGTAGATTTTGCAAATTATTAATATTAAAGAGGAGAAAAATAGGAATGGTTATTAACACGGAAGACAATGAAAATGATGGGACTACAGAAGGCCTATTGATAGAAGCAAAAAATGCTTTAGAGGCGCTAGGTAATTTACCTGAGATGGATAGTGAAGATAGTGATTGGCCTACTACACCAGCTCAATGGACTGAGGCAAGAGAGTTAGAGCTAGAAGCACAGAGGGATATGGAAGTAGATGCTGAATCTATGGATGATCCAGTAAGAATGTATCTTAGAGAAATAGGGCGTGTTTCACTGTTAAATGCTGAGAATGAGAAAATCTTAGCTCGTGCAGCGGAAGGAAGTAAAGAACTGCATGCTTTAGAGAAACTACTAGGAGGAGAAGATAGTCGCCCGGTTTCAACTGTTCAATTGGTGCGAAACCTGCTGGGGAGATTATCGTTGAGAATTGAATTATCTGAAGCTTTACGGAAGTATGCTAAAAAGAGTGAGCCACTTTCAATAACTGAATGGAAGGATGATATTGAAATCCAGGCACTCATTGATAAAGTCATGAATGAAGATCTTGTTCTAGAGCTTTCAAAAACTTTGAAGGAAGAAGGAGATCAAGTTGCCAAACAGATTGTTGGATTTGCTTGGGAAAGATGGTTGTTACCTACACCCGTACTAAGTAAATTTGATGCCAAATTGGATATTGAGAGTATACCTTCTATATTAGAAGAACCTGAGTTTGACTCACTTGTTGAAAGCGTAGAGCAAGACTGCATAGACTATTTTGATGTAATCCGAATAGAAGGATTTAAAGCACAAAAAGAGTTAACGGAGGCAAATTTACGATTAGTTGTTAGCGTGGCTAAGAAATATATAGGTAGAGGTATGAGCCTCCTAGATTTAATTCAAGAGGGAAATATTGGCCTCATTAGGGCGGTAGAGAAATTTGACTACAGGAAAGGATTTAAGTTTTCTACTTATGCGACCTGGTGGATTAGACAAGCTATAACACGATCTATTGCCGATCAGGCAAGGACAATCCGTATTCCAGTCCATATGGTTGAGACTATTAATAAATTATTAAGAGAAAACCGAAGATTAGTCCAAGAGTATGGTAGAGAGCCCACTACACAAGAAATAGCTACAGAAATGGAAATTACCCCTGAACGAGTTAGGGAGATAATGAAAATTTCACAAGAACCTGTTAGCTTGGAGACCCCTATTGGAGAAGAGGAAGACTCTCATTTAGGTGATTTTATTGAAGATCGAGCAGCTTTGGCACCAGCTGAGGCAGCTTCATACCAGTTGCTTAGAGAACAAATGGGCGACGTTTTAGATACACTTAGTATTAGAGAAAGAAGAGTTCTACAATTAAGATTTGGGCTTGAAGATGGGCGTAGTAGAACACTGGAAGAAGTAGGGCGCGAATTTAGTGTTACGAGAGAAAGAATTCGCCAAATAGAAGCAAAGGCTTTGCGTAAATTAAGACATCCGACTCGTAGTAAGAAACTTAAAGATTTTTTATCGTAGTATTATCCAATATGCGAAATGTAATAAACGGGAAAAGGTGGTAATAAGAATAAATGTCAGACATATTGAATAGATTGATGGATGATCAGCGGACAGCTATGAGAGCTAAACAAGATAAGCGTGTATCAGCCATAAGGATGCTCAGAAGTGCATTACAAAATGCTCAGATTGATAAAGGTTCTGGTAAAGATTTAACTGAGGAAGATATATCAAGAATTATCGCAAAAGAAGTTCGCCAGCGGCGTGAATCAATCGAGGAAGCTGAGAAAGCATCTCGTAATGATATTATTGAGAGAGAGCAAGAAGGTCTAGAGGTGGTATTAGGATATATGCCTCAACAGTTGACTCGGCAGGAAGTAATAGAGGAAGTTACTAAAATTATTAGTGACTTGAATACCGAAATACCAGTAAATAGAGGCAAAGTTATAGGGCAAGCAATGCAATCATTAAAAGGTAAAGCAGATGGGAAGATGGTTTCTGAAATTGTGGGGGATCTTCTTTCGAAATAGGGAAGAAATAGGTTTTAAAATAGGCATCTCTAATTTATAATAAATATGTGTTACGTTGTGCAGTTATAGTTTTCCCGGGTACTTGGAGTGATACTGATTGCTATCATGTCCTAGATTCCGTATATGGTGTTTCAGTTGATTATGTGTGGCATCAAGAAACAGATCTTTCTAAGTATGATATAGCTTTTCTGCCAGGAGGATTCTCCTATGGAGATTATCTAAGGCCTGGTGCTATAGCCCGATTTTCACCTATTATGGCTGGAATTGAACTTATGGTGCAGCATGGCAAAACTGTGATCGGTATATGTAATGGGTTTCAAGTCCTTTGTGAAGCTGGGATTCTTCCTGGAGTTCTACTAAAAAATTCTCATTTGCAATATAGGTGTGAATGGACTAACTTGCGTGTTGAAAATAATATGACTCGATTTACTCAATCTTGTGATCAAGAGCAGATACTTAGCATTCCAATATCCCACGGTGATGGTAATTATTATGCTGATCCGGAAACAATAATTGAGTTGGAAAAAAATGAGCAAATATTATTTAAATACTCTAGTGATGTAGGTGAAGTTACTTCACCTTATAACCCAAATGGGTCGTTGAATAATATAGCCGGTGTTACGAATACAGAGCATAATGTTTTGGGAATGATGCCCCATCCTGAACGTTCTTGCGAGGAGATTACAGGTGGTGAGGATGGAAGATTTATATTTGAATCTATCTTAAATTTTGCAGATATTACACCTAATAAATCTTGAAGTTTTTAAAATATGAGTGAGCCTTTCATTGGCGTATTGTTTACTATAGCTGCAACATTTTCGTGGGCCGCGGGATCGATTTGCCTGCGATTTGGTATTGACGGAGTCAGAATTTTGCCAGCAACGGCGATCTCTTTGGTTTCTGGATTTTTTTATGTTCTCTTTATTAATTTAATTATAGATTATCAAGCATTATTTCATATTAGTTTATTTACATTTATTGGATTCTCATTAATTGGTATAACACAGTTTTTGGGTGGGCGTGCACTTTATTACACGGGTGTAAGTCTAATAGGAGTTGGTAGAGCAACTGCTTTAGGCGGTGGCGGCCCCATAGTATCCTCATTACTCGCAGTTGTATTATTGGGAGAGATCGTAACAATGCCATTGGCGATAGGTATAGCCGCTGTTGTTGTAGGGGTTCTTGTGATTGTTTTAGAAAATTCAAAAACAATGGATATGCCCAGTAGGATTGTTACATTTAAATTATTGAGCCAAGCTAGACTAGGGTTCGTAGTAATAATGGCTTCTACGTTAGTCTATTCAGTAGCACAGGTAAGTACTAGATCTATGCTGATTGAAGATATTTCTCCTATTATTGCATCTTTAATAACACTTTTTGCAGGCTCTATAGTTCTTCTTCTTTTAACCCTAAGGGATTTTAAGGCTAATTATCGAATTTCTCGTAAGGATACTTTTTGGATGATTATTGCAGGAATTTTAGCTTCTAACGGAGCTATGTTAAGCTTCTTAGCATTACAGAAAGCTCCTGTGGTGTTAGTTTCTCCTATCTTGAGTATAACCCCTTTAATTACTCTAGTTCTAGCAGCCATATTTCTTCGACAAGTTGAGAAACTCAATGCACGTATTATTATAGGCTCTTTGATTGTAGTAGTAGGTGTGGTATTAGTTGTTTTGGCAAAATAAATTGAAGTTTATTTGTACTATAATATAAAGCACCTATTTTTATATTAGAGAGTTATAGAAAATATTAGATAAGGATCAACTGTGAAAAGTGTTACTACAGAGTTAAATGAGATAGTTAGCCGTCAGAATGTAATTACTGATTCGGGATTACTAAAAGAATATTTAAGAACAGGGTTATCGCCAAGTAATTTAGATGGAAGCGAGTTAGTTGCACCGATTGCGGCAGTTCGACCAGTTTCTACAAAACATGTATCTGATATTTTACAGTTCGCTACAAAAGAATCAGTTCCTGTTTTTATCTATGGAGGAGGAACAAGTTTAGCAGGAGGTATTTTGGGGAACGAGCCAGGAATCATTATCGACATGCGTAGCATGAATAATATTATTTCTGTTAGTTTGGAAGACAGAGTTGCTCGTGTTCAAGCTGGTGTTCTCTTACCGCAGTTAAATTCAGTTTTACAAGCTGGTAATGTATTTATGGCCCACGATCCTCAAGCTTTTGAAACCACTACAATAGGTGGGGCTGTTGCAACAAATGGGACCGGTTATTTGACTAGTAAATATGGTTCAATGGGAGACCAGGTTATTGGAATGGAAGTTGTTTTACCAACTGGTGATATATTAGGTTCTTCACAAATAGCTCAAACATATTCTCCAGGATTAAATGTCGGTAATATCTTTATTGGTACTGAAGGAATCTATGGTGTAATTACTGAAGTTTTAATTCGGCTGTTCCCTGAACCACAAGAGCGCCGGCATTATGCTTTAGAATTTGAAAGCTTCCAACACGGATTTCTAGCTATTCAACGGTTATTTTCTGAAGGGATCATACCAGCAATGATCAATTTTTCAGAAGATGAAGATGGTAACGATGAAGGTAAGATAGTTGCTGATTCTCTGACTAAATCAGTGTTACATATAACTTTAGAAGGGTTAGCTGGAGTTGTTGATTCTCAAGAAGCAATGGTGTGGGATTTAATATCACAGCTTGGCGCTAAAGACTTAGGCCCTACTGAAGCACAGCAATTTTGGGAACTTAGGCACCGTACTGGACAAGTTTACAGAAATGAAAATAGATATAAAGTTGCCGCAGATGATTTTTTGAAAGGGAGAGTTTCTGTAAACATCAATACGGCGGTCCCTTCTTCAAGAGTTCTCGAGCTTAGATATCAAGCTATTAATATATTTGATATCGCAGGAGTACATATACATAGTTGCTCGGTTCTTGGTGACCCAGAAATGTTTTCCATGCTGGTTAGTGTCGATGATCAAAATTCCCAGGACGCTAGTAAATTAGAAGAAGCATATTTAGCTGTGATGAGTATAGCAATTGAAATGGGAGGAACAATCGAACATAGTTACGGAATTGGCTTGAGGTTGCAAGAACCCTATGCGGAGCAAATAGGCCCAGAGAACATCAATCTGGCAAAGAAGATGAAAAATGCTATTGATCCATCTGGTATTCTAAATAGAGGTAAAGTAGTGTCACTAAATTAAAAAGTGATAATTAAGCCCTATTAAAGGTTGTCACTTAAGTTTAGTTTTTTGAGACTCTTCATCTTTTCTATCTCCATAATATTATTTACGGCGTCTCTAATGCTTGATATATCTTTCTCAGTTAAATCTTTAGCGCGACCTTTATCATCGCCTGTGATGAAGAACTTACCAGTAGTTCATTCATAATGATTGTCCCACTTGATTGGATAGCTTATATCAATAACCTCATCTTCTAATCCGTCAGCTAGAATAAAAGTTAATTTGATAGTAGATCCACTAGTTTTTTGTCTGTCATGAAAATCTATATCCCATGTTACTTCTTTTACCAGAATGTCTTTAGGACCGAAGTTTTCCAGGGAAGTACTCATATCTTTGAAAATATCTGTGTTCTTATCTGCCCATTCTTGATCTGATAACTGGCCACGATTACCAGAGAATTCCAAAGGGATGCGAATGTTCTGAGGTGTTATAGCCCAAATAAGTATGGGGTTATGACTGCCTGAAATCATGTATTCATAGTTTTGGTTCGAGAGATTCCCAATTATCACCCTAATATCCATTGGGGAATACAGCTTATTATCTAAGGTTTTCAGTTGTAGAATTGCTTTTACCTGTTTATTAGTGACTATTTCTTCTACAGTAATCCAGTTTGTTGGTAAAGGGTTTTTTGTAAAAGATGGTCTATTTGGAGAGGGTGGAGTAAGTGTACTGTAATATAATATCAGTAACGGATCTGTTTCAATGATGTCTGTGAAATTTGTGTGAGTATTCTGTGAGAGACGAAGAGTATCCTGCGAGCGGCTGCCTGAATCCCAGGAAGTTCTTCCACATGATAAACTTGCAAATAACAAGATGGTGACTATCAATAAAAAACACGTAGATATAGTAAATCTAGATTTCATTGAGTAAGTTCCTAAGAGCACTTATTTGATATTATTGCCAGAATATACCAGTAACTGTCTAAATATGCGAAGTTGTTTATTATTGGTATTGTTATAATAGAAAACATAAGCGCCTTAACTAGGGAGAGTCAAACTAATGTCCTTTATTCGTTTAGCACTTGCTCAAATTAACCCACATGTGGGTGATTTAGCAGCTAATAAAAAGATTATTTTGGAGCAAATTGAACTGGCAAGGACCGATAATGTTGATGTGATTGCGTTCCCTGAGCTTGCTATAACAGGTTATCCTCCCAATGATTTATTATTTGACCCAGATTTTATTAATGATGCTCGAGAAGTTTTAGAAGATATAGTTACTCATTCGTCCGGTTTGTGTGTTGTTATTGGATTTCCAGAGAAAATCAAAGAAGGAGATCTTTTAAGTAATTCGGCAGCTATTATTGCCGACGGTGAATTACTAGATGTGTACAGAAAATGCCTGTTACCGAATTACGGTATATTTGATGAAAAAAGGTATTTTTCGCCTGGAGAGTCTTTTTCAACATACAGTATAAGAGAAACAAATGTAGCGATTAATATTTGTGAGGATATTTGGTATCCTGAAGGGCCTTTGAAGGCACAGTCTATGGCTGGAGCTGATCTAATTATTAATATTAATGCATCTCCTTTTCATCAGGATAAACGTAGCGAAAGATTGGCTATGTTGAAAGAGAGAGCTGTGGAGAATGGTGTGACTATTTGTTATGTAAATATGACAGGAGGGCAAGACGAACTGGTTTTTGATGGTAATAGTTTGGTAGTCGATCAGAATGGAAGATTAATTGCAGAAGCTGCACAGTTTCAGGAAGATTTAATTCTTCTTGATATGGATATCAAATCTTCTGCTTCAACTAATAATTTATCCAATGAAGGCTCTAAACAAAAAGAGGTAGCCTTTTCTCATAATGGCACAATCCTTGTAAATGATGAGAGAGGATCTAATACTAAAAACCAAATTATTGCTCGTAATCCATACATACCTAATTCAGAGTTGGAAGAAATATATAATGCCCTTGTTATGGGGACTAGAGATTATGTTAGGAAAAATAATTTTTCCACCGTTTTATTAGGTTTATCTGGCGGGATTGATTCTGCTTTAACAGCGACAATTGCTGCTGAAGCTTTGGGGCCTAGTAATGTTATATGTGTGAATATGCCTTCTTCGATATCTTCTCAACATAGTGTCACTGATTCGCAAATCATGGTTAATAATTTGGGTGTTAGGTTTGAATCTTTTCCAATATCTGGAATAGTAGATTCCTACGTTAATGCGATGCCGTTAACGTTAGCATTAGACCGCCCAAATGTGGCACATGAGAATATACAAGCACGAGTCCGTGGGAATATTTTAATGGCACTGGCAAATAAGAATAATTGGCTAGTTTTAGCCACAGGCAATAAGAGTGAATATGCTACTGGATACGCAACGCTTTATGGAGACATGTCTGGAGGCCTTGCTGTTATAAAAGATTTGTCAAAAACTTTGGTGTACCAAATTAGTCGTTATTATAATGATAAGATGAATAAACTAATAATTCCGGAATCTATTCTAGATAAAGAACCGTCAGCAGAGTTGAGATTGGATCAATTTGATATTGACTCTCTTCCTCCTTATCAAATTCTTGATAAGATATTAAAGTATTATATTGAATTACATTATTCAGTTGGACAAATTATTGATGAAGGATTTGAAAGAGAAACTGTTGAAAATATAATCTCGCTGATTAATAAATCCGAGTATAAAAGATCCCAGGCTCCTGTTGGTATAAAAATTACCAAGGTTGCATTCGGTAAAGATCGTCGATACCCCATTGTGAATGGCTTTTCTCACGCATAGAATAAAAACTGAGTTCAGATTTAATACCTGTTTTACTTTAGTTGTGAAAATTGTTAGGAATTTCAGATGGATAATGCAAAAACTATTTATTTAGATCATTCAGCTACAACACCTCTAGATCCACGTGTTTTAACGGAAATGACATCTGTTTTAGCTCAAAATTATGGGAATCCTTCGAGTATTTATAAGATAGGCCAAGAAGGAGCTAAATTAATCGAGGAGTCACGCGAGCAAGTAGCAGGGGTGATAAATTCTAGTAGTCGTGAGGTTGTTTTTACGAGCGGCGGGACCGAGTCTGATAATTTGGCAATCAAAGGAGCAGCGTTTGCCTTAAAGGCTCAGGGTAATCATATTATTACTAGTTCGATAGAGCATCATGCTGTTTTACATACTTGTGAATGGCTTGAAAAAAATGCTGGATTTGAGGTGACCTACCTTGAACCTAATTCCGAAGGATTTATAGAGCCAAAGCAGGTTTTAGATGCGGTTACTACACGGACAACAGTCGTTTCAATTATGTATGTTAATAACGAAATAGGAACGATTCAACCGATTTCTGATATAGCAAATGATATCCGTGATTATTCACGCATTAATAAACAGACTATTATCTTTCATACTGATGCAGTACAGGCTGCAGGATGGCTTTCTTTAGACGTCGAGTCTTTGGGAGTGGATTTAATGAGTTTATCTGCACATAAATTCTATGGACCGAAAGGTGTTGGGATTTTGTATATACGGAAGGGCACTCAGGTTGCTGGCCAGATGAATGGAGGTAGTCAAGAGAATAATTTGAGAGCCGGAACTGAGAACACGGCAGGGATTGTTGGTGCAGGTCTTGCTCTATATTTATCTGAACAAGAAAGGCCTCTCGTTGTACCACGAATTTCCGAATTGCGAGATGATTTATTCCAAGATATTTTGAGTATAGAAAGTACATATGTAAATGGCTCTAAACTTGATAACCGTATAGCAAATAATGTGAATATTTCTATTAAAGGTGTAGAAATAGAGTCCGTAATTATTAATTTAGACATGCAAGGTATAGCTGTCTCCAGTGGGAGCGCTTGTACCGTTGGATCGATTGAACCATCACATGTTCTTCTTGCTCTTGGGATGCAAAGAGATTTGGCTAGTACCAGCCTCAGAATTACTCTTGGGAAGAACAGTACAAAAGAAGATATATTAGAGTTATCAAATGCATTACCTCAGATTGTGAAACGCGTTAGATCTATGAATTCACCAAGATCCTGATTAATGATTATTAAGATAAGTTGATTCAAATTGGAAAACGCACCTAGATCTGTAGTATTCACTGAAAAGGCCTAGTATATTTGCTACCTTTCGAGATATACTCGCAACAATTCTCTTATTTAGAGGAGAATCGAAAGTGTATAAATTATCCGATAGGGAGGATAGCAATGGCTAGTTTACAAGATGTTACAGAGAAAGACTTTCAATCTGAGGTTCTTGATTCAGATAAACCAGTACTGGTTGATTTTTGGGCGCCTTGGTGTGGTCCGTGTAAAATAGTTTCTCCAATCGTAGAAGAGCTGGCAGAGGAATATTCCTCTGATATGTCATTTACTAAATTAAATGTAGATGATGCACCTAATATAGCTTTGAAATACCAGGTTATGAGTATCCCAACTTTAATTGTATTTCAAAATGGAGAACCAGTTGCACAAGTTGTTGGAGCACTTCCAAAGAAAGCAATAAAAGAAAAGCTACTTTCAAAGGTTTTAAGCTAGAATATAGCTAAACGTATTTTCGAGGTGGAATTAATGGAAAATTACGATTTAGTCATTATTGGTGGCGGTCCAACTGGGGCTGCAGCTGGTTTATATGGAGCTAGGTCTCGTTTGAAAACCCTCGTTCTAGAACGAGGTATGGTGGGAGGCCAATTAGCTGTTACTGAAGATGTAGAAAATTACCCTGGATTTGAGTCTATTTTAGGACCAGAGCTAGGGCAAAAATTGATGGACCACGCTGAAAAATTTGGAGTAGAAACTAGAACTGTTGAAGTGGAATCCGTCGACTTAAATAGCGATTTAAAACAAGTCACGACTAGTGATGGAATATTCCAGTGTAAAGCGTTAATTATTGCAACAGGTTCAATGCACAATAAGCTTGAAGTACCAGGCGAGGATGAATTTTCAGGCCGTGGTGTGTCTTATTGTGCAGTGTGTGACGGAGCATTTTTTAGAGATAAAGAACTAGTGGTTATCGGTGGTGGCGATGCAGCAGTTGAGGAAGGGGCATACCTAACCCGCTTTGCATCGAAAGTAACTATCATACATCGGAGAGATCAGTTGAGGGCTCAGCAAATACTCCAAGAAAGAGCTTTTGCTAATGATAAAATGGACTTTCTATGGAACAGTACTGTTGAAGAGATCAAAGGTGATGGTCTTGTCAGTTCTCTTTATCTGAAAGATGTAAAGACTAACAAGTACTTTGAAAAGTCAGTAGATGGTGTATTTATTTATGTTGGATTAACACCTAGTACTGAATTCCTACAAGGATCATTGCCTGCAGATGAACAAGGGCATATACATGTAAATATAAAAATGGAAACTAAATTCCCGGGTGTTTTTGCAGCAGGTGATGTTAGAGCTGAATCAGCTAGGCAAGTTGCATCAGCTGTTGGAGATGGCTCTACAGCAGCCATTTTCGCAGAAAAATACATAGCAGAACATTTCTAATTGGTCGCAGCAATAGAGTTTCTTTAAATAGAATATCGGATTGCACCACTCGGGTTTCGAATATATAATCTGGGTTCGTAGTTATTTGTGGGAGTAGATGGTCCCTGGTGGGGCTCGCAGGCTTCAACCCTGTTTGAAGGGCGACTACGTTGTCCTTGGGAGGTTCGACTCCTCTGTACTCCCGCCAAAATACAAGCATCCAGAATAGATGGATTAGGCTTGTCTAATGACTCGGGACCAAACCAGTGAGCTTGCAAACCCAACAATTCCAAGACCTAATGTGGAAAATAGATATTGCCTGCTCTCAGAAACGAATTCTCCTATTACGTTACTAAGGATCTCATTAAGTTTCTCTTCATATATTTGAGGTGATAAGGATCCTAGTAAATCAGGTAAAACTGTTACCTCAATTTGCCATGCCACAAAAATAATGGCAACGGAAGCTACAGATGAACTTATGACTAGTGCAAGGCTTGCCCAAGTGAGCCTCGAGCTCAAACTTCTGCCTCCAAGTAATCCGATCAACGTCACCATAAATACCAATATCAGATAGTGGATTAGAGGACTCGAAATACTCAAAAGTAGGTCTCTTTGTCGTTCGAACTCTTGAAGACTTTCATATGAAGATGTTTCTACCAATCTGGTTTTTAGGTCAGCATCTGTAAACTTAATTCCGTCCTTAACAATCTCCCTGCCGCTAGAAAAATTCTCGTATCCGTCTCTACCATAATTATCAATGATTAAGTCTTCTAGGTCCGCCTGAGTAAATGCCCATGTGAGAGGCAACTCCTTGATTACAGCAACTATAAAATGATTCATTTCAACATCGGAACCTAACTCAAAGGCCGCAAGATACCTATCTTGGAGAGGAACGACCGCATTGAACTTATGTTGATCTCCTAAGATATAAGGTTCGACCTCGAGGATAACGTTCTCCAATGCCTTGCCAACCCACTCACGGGTAATAGACTTGATAATCGCTGGTTGTAATATAGCATTTACGGTTTGTGACACAAAAGAGGTGACCGGATCGTCTTCGCTAAGTCCTATTCCAAGTAGAAGGTCATCTAATTTCTCAGAGACTTCAACCATAATGAAGTTCTCTAAAAGTGCCGTGTAAACTCCTTCTTTTTGTGCCCAGTCTTTGATAATTCCTATACCAACCTTGGTTTCATCCTTAATAGAGACATGGATCGTGAAGTTATCCTTTTCACCGGATAAGTAAGGTACTATCTGATCTAGTGCACGTTCAGTATTTATCTGAGCCCAATCCTTAGTTAACGTGGTTTTTACGGCTTTTAATAAATCCTCATCAGACAAACCGAGATATGACAAGTTATCACTAATAGCGGGCTCGGCCCTAGTCTTCATTTCATACTGTATGACTTCATCATGTGCGAATTTATAGACATCGGCCTTAACAAGTTGCTCTTTGTAAAATGAAGGTTCGAAAACGGTGCTCTTTAAAGTTCCAAGCAAAGACATCGAAGTGACTATAGGAATGAGAATTAAGATCAGGAATACAGCGGATATACGCCTTAATGTATTCAGCATGAGGCCTAATTAACCTCCTTTTGAGTATCAATCACCAGTGATTTATTAAGAGCTTTATGGAGGAGTTTCTTTTTAAGAACCCGTGAATTTTGGAGCTCGTTTCTCGAGTCGGAAATCACGAGATTCCACTTGGTCATTAGTGGAGCGCCGTGTCATGGTAAGCACCTGTGATTCGAACCGAAGTTGATCTTCGAGAGATGAGTTCATGCTATGTTGTAAAACACGCTTTGCCATTTGAGTCGCCACGGGAGGCCATGCAGACATTTCTTTAGCTAGCTTAATGCTGTCTTCAACTAGAGTTTCTGCTGGATAAACTCGGTCAATTAAGCCAATTCGATAAGCCTCTTCACTTTCCACCCATCGGGATGAGTAGATCAGGTCTAGGGCGCGGCTGTAGCCAACGATTCGTGGAAGAAAGTAGGACATTCCTGAGTCTGTGGCTATGTTCCGCTCCAAAAATATAGTCTTAAATCTTGTTTGAGCTGATCCGGTTCGTAAATCGCAAGCAAGGGCTAACGAGTATCCTGCACCAGCTGCGGGTCCATTTACTGCAGCAATCGTTGGTTTGTCTAATCTTTGATAAATCGTTAATGCTTGGCGACCGATCCTGCCGTATTCATCAAGTAGTTCATCTCGGGTTAAAGATGGCTCATTATTTGAGTTGTCGCCGGGTTTTGGCCGAGGAGTAATGTCTGCTCCAGAGCAGAAGCCCCGCCCTGCACCAGTGAAAACGACCGCTCTTACATCATCATCTGCCCGCATCTCTTCAGCGACTTCACATATTTCGTCCCATAAAACTGAGTTAAGCGCATTGAGTCTCTCTGGGCGATTAAGTGTGATAATCGCTACATGTTCATCTCGGTCCACAAGTAGATGTTGGTAGGGCAAGTTAGTACTCCTTATAGTGTTGGGTGTTTTTATTCAACACTTCATTTTTTTAGTGATGATATATGAAAATAGTCACTGTGAGTATATAGGAATCACGATAGTAAAGTTACTCTATATATTGAATAAATTCTTAATCTCAGACTTGTTTTTAAAGATCTTCATAGATGAGGTCAGTTTAATATTATTTTAGGTATCGAAATGCCACGCTGAGGGGGAATAGTAAGAACTCCTTCTATAGAAGTCCACTCATCATCAGAAACCTCTCTAATTAGCTTGTAAACACCTCTCCTGTACTCTTTATTCTCCTTCTTTTGTTCTGGTGTCAGTTCTTCACGCTCGAAGTTGCGAAGTGGGGTAATATCCCCGGCGATTTTACTTTTATTTGGGTAGTCATCATGTTCTGCGCCAGCCCCAGATGCTATTATCTCGTTCTTGATTAATGCATTAATTCTGTTGTCTATCGTCTTTTCAAACGACTCTTTTTTATTGAACCACTCTTTATGAAATTCCGCCCAACTAGTTCTAGCTAGAGGCTTTGCCATTTGAGACTTAACAAAATCCATAATCTTTTGGCGTGGTTTATTTTTATTCATAAAATCACCCACAGCGGGTGAGGCTTTAGTTTCAGGTACGGTCATGTACTCAGTATTAGGTTGGAGACTCTCAAAAAACGCAGCTATATCTATCTCAGGTTCTTTCTCCTCGATAGTTTCTTTAGATTCATTCACCTCAGGTCTCCATATAGATAATATAGCCGCATCGATAACAGCGTTTGGAGGCTTGGAATTATCATTATTGTCTTCACTGTAAGTATTAGTATAAGAACTGAGGGCAGCATCAATGATTTCAGCACTTTTCAAGCCTGTCGCTTTTTTAATTTTCTTAATCTCTTGAAGCGCTTTAGCTGATACTCTCGTTTTGATATTTTCGTGTTTATCCATAGGACTCATAATAGCATGTGTCCCCACGTAGGAATAAGGAAAAGGAGTCCAATTACCAATAGATATTTAACCTTAGGAAACCTATTCAAATCGTTAGCCCTTTTGGTCTTTTTGTATGCCATCACTTGCTTTTCAGTTTGTAGGGATTAGGACTCGGAGGGCAATCTGGTGGGCATAATGGGCTTACATCTCTGGTAGTTCCTGGAACAACGAAGTTGGCCTCCGTGTTTGCAAATGCAATACTCCAACCCCAGCCTTCTGGATCAGATATGGATATAGAGAATTCAGACGTATCTCCCAAAAAATTGTAAGCATGGTTCAAACTAAAGTTTGAGCCATGCCTCAATTCAAACACCTGGCTTTCTCTAACACTATCATTTTCAAAAATCTGAATTGAAAAGGTCATTGGACCACCTATACCAGCAACCACCAATTGCCAATCTTCTTCAATATTGATGTTATCCAAAATGGCATCCCCCCATCCAAATTCGCTGTATAGAATCTTATCTGTTTCAAATCCTAAATCTGCAGGGTATACCATTGCCGCAGAATCTAATTGTTGATCTCTAATTCCGTCATATAAAAAAACGTCAACTTCATTATCATTAAAGGGGTTTTCTTCGCCGCTGATCATCCAACCCATGGCATCAGGCAATCCCCGTCCTCGGATCCAATCGTTTCCAAAACTCTTACTTTCCCAACCTTCTATGGGGTTACGATAAATATTTCCAAACTTCCTGACCACATCCTCTGTAAAAATAGCTGGAGCATATACAGTACGAGGCTGTTTAATGAAAGAAAATGCTATGTGCGGAGAACCACTTTTACTGCCGACCATTTCATCAAATGATGGAACATACATGTAGCCCAAGATATCTCCTTTTTTGACAAATTGACCATGATCAACAACTACAAATTGTTTATAAAAATCTTTTGGCTTCCCAGCAAGCTCAGGGATCATATATGGCTCCATCTGGTACATAAACTCTATGGACTTGCCGTTATGTGTAGCGACACTCAAAGTAAATACATATGCAACATGCCACCAAGGAGGTGTGGAATCTGAATGGTCTACTACATTATTAAACCATGATTCAGGCATATTTATGTAACCATCTGCAACTGCATAAATAGCAGGAAAATCGCTAGGGACTTGAGCATTTCTCCATCTGGAGTCGCTGTTTGAAAAATATATCTGCGCATCGTTGTGCGGCCGAGGACTGCGGGCACCTACAAATGGATGCCCCGCGATAATATCTTCAAAATCAACAAAAAACCTGTCACTTTTGTGTGTAGCAAAATAACTTATATCCGGTAATTCTTGTGGACTCTGAGCGCCTTGTTGTTCCTCATGTTTTTGATATTGGGCTTCTGTTGTAGCTGAAGGAGCAGGATTATTTTCATTAGATGTATTTACTACAGATTCAGTGTTAGATTCAACTGCACAAGCGGAGATAAGGAAAAGGAGTCCAATTACCAATAGATATTTAACCTTAAGAAACCTATTCAAATCGTTAGCCCTTTCGGTCTTTTTGTATGCCAATCTGTTGTTGTTTGGTAAGCATTCCCAATTTGTAGTATTTCAGATTCTTGGAACGGCTTGCCTATTATTTGTAATCCTATTGGAAGGCCTTTATCATCGAATCCGCAAGGAATACTCATGGCTGGAAGACCTAAAGCATTGAAAGGGAAAAGATTCTTTGTTCTGGCTGATGACGCTTCCATCCTTGTGTTTCCTACGTCTACCATTGTTTCTCCAATCTTTGCAGCTGTGTAGGGTACAGTAGGGGTTACCAAAGCATCATAATTTTTGAATAGCTCTATTGTTTCTTTAGTAATTGTTTCCCGGATTCTTTGGGCGTTAATGTAATCGTGCGCATTTACAATCAACCCTGGCAATAGGCGATCAAGTATTTTACTGCCATATTTATCTTGTTGAGACGTGAGCCATTTATGATGGTATGCAGCTGCTTCAGCGGGCATTATTGTGTTCATTAAAAGGGGGAATTTCTCTGCTGATTTCAGTTCGATATTAGTTGTCACAGCACCTAGATCTCTGAGCGCGTGTAGCGCATCTTCCATAGCACTTTCAACTGATGGGTCGATAGGGTTCCAGAAATATCCTTTAAGAACTCCGATTTTCATCTTAGAGATTGGCTTATTAAGGAGTGCAGTATAATCGGGAACGGATTTAGTTGAACTACTATCATCATTTGGATCGTATCCGGCAATTGCATTGAGTAAAATAGCGGTATCTTCGACAGTTTTTGTTATTGGTCCTACGTGATCTAAAGACCAGGATAGTGGTATAACACCCGACAAGCTTACTCTCCCATAAGAAGGTTTTAGGCCAACAAGGCCGCAAAAATGAGCGGGATTCCTTACAGATGCTGCTGTATCCGTCCCAATTGCACCATATGCCATACTTGATGCTACAGCTACAGCTGATCCTCCGCTTGACCCACCAGGGCTTCTGGTTTTATCCCATGGATTTTTGATTACACCGTAGTGATCATTTTCACCATTACCACCAAAAGCGAATTCATCCATATTAGTTTTCCCGATGATGATAGCGCCAGCTTGTTTCAATTTTTTTACGACAGTCGCATCATATGAAGGTGTCCATTTACTAAGAATAGATGATCCTGCTGTTGTAATGGTGTCCTTAGTTGCAAACAGGTCTTTTACAGCGATTGGTATGCCATGTAGGCTCTCTAGAGGGGTTCCTTGTTTCTGGGCAGTGTCGGCATTTCTGGCATTTTCTAAAGCCTGTTGCTTGTTTAAACTTATGAAAGCGTTTAATTCTGGATTAAGTAGTTCAATTCTTTCAAATGTTGATTCGATAACTTCAGATACAGTGACTTCACGGGAGTTTATTTTTCTTGAGATCTCAGCGATAGTGTCTTCTAAATAGCTCATCGTTATTATTCTTTATCTAATATTCTTTTGAATTGAAAGTAAAAATTACGGAAGGTTGTTCCAAAGTTAGATTGGCCGAATCAATTTGACTCAAATATTGGTTATAGGTTTCTTGTTTATCGGCCAATCTTGTTAAGCTATCTTTTGATAGATTTACACCTGTAGAAGATAGCATTGTTTTTATTTGCTCTTTTGATAATGGTTTACGGTCTGACATTTATAAATCTTTCATCATTATCTATTTTCTTTTGATTAACTTTACCATAATTTCTTCGACTACTTGGACCAGAGTAAGATGCGCTGTCTCAATTACTTGTGTATCTTTACTTATTCGAAGTGGAGAAGCAGCTCTGCTGAGGTCCCGAGCATCTCTCTCATCAATTTGTGATTGCATATTTTTAATATCTTTAGCGGAAGGTGCACGATTTTGTTGACTTAATCGTCTTAAACTTCTGATCTCTGATGGGGCATCTAAATAGAACTTATGTAATGTATCAGGTACTATAACTGTTGTAATATCTCTTCCGACCATTACTATCTTACCTCGAGCTTGAGTCACCATGTTTCTTTGTTGATTAGCAAGTAGTTGACGAATTTGTGAAGATTCAGCTATTAGAGAGGCATTTTTTGATATAGTCGGAGAAGTAATGACCTCGGTTATATCTTCTCCGTTTAGGGTGACTAAATCGTCATTAATTGTGATCTTTGCATTCAAGCTGTGATCATATAGTTTGACGTTATTGTTGATAGATATACTTTCTTTTTCCATTATGTACCCGATAGCTCTGTACATTAGCCCAGTATCAGCAAACGGCCATTCTAATCTTTCAGCGATGATTTTGCCTACTGTAGACTTACCTGAAGCTACAGGGCCGTCGATTGCGATTGGGCCTACGAGGTTTTTGTAGTTCGTATTATTATTTTGGTTAGCCATAATTTTATTGTAGAGAATAAACCAAGCAATTGCTCATAAAATAATTAAGGTGATAATGCTTCAGTGGTATAATATATTTAATATGGCTTGGTTTGATTATTTAGTTCTCAGTTTTATAGGAATTCCTTTTGTACTTGGCGTAAAGATTGGCCTTGTACGGGTTAGTGCTAATTTATTTGGCATTATCGGAGGGGTTTTCTTAGGCATTAGATTCGCAGATGATTTTTCTCAAGTTATACAGATAGTTGTAAAAGATGAATCTTTATCAAATCCAATAGCTTTTATATTTATTTTCGTCACGACTATTTTGGTTGCGTGGACTGCAGCGACATTTTTAAAAAAAATTCTATCTTTATTATTATTAGGTTGGATTGACCGAATTGGGGGAGGATTCTTTGGGGGAATGGTCGGGTCTTTTTTAGTTGGTGGAATAATATTTATTATGGAGCTATCAAGTAACTCATGGGCAAAGGATTCATTGGAAAGTTCTAAGACAAAACCGTTTTTTGAATTCCTCGTGGAATTTATTGATAGTTTACGGCAAGGTATAGGATCTTTGAATGGTTAATTGAGAATCCAAAGGGGTTAGTAAATGCATAGTGGTATACAAAATAAGAAAAAAATACTAGATGCTGATGTGCTAGTTCTCAATAATAATTTTTTACCTCTGAATGTTACAAAGGCTCGCCGATCTATAGCTCTAATAGTGAATGGTAAAGCTGAACTAATTGAACCTAAGGATAATGTGATAAGATCTGGGACTATCGAATTTAGACTGCCATCCATTATTCGCTTACTAGTATATATAAAACCTTTTTATAGACCGATAAAACTTACTAGACAGGAGTTGTTTAATAGAGATAGGCAAAAATGCCAATACTGTGGCAAAGGAACTGATAAATTAACTCTTGATCATGTTCTTCCAAAATCTAGAGGAGGGAAATATACATGGGATAATATTGTTTCCGCATGTATAACATGTAATCATAAAAAAGCAGGTAGAACGCCAAAAGAAGCTTCGATGATGCTTTTACGCGAGCCTACCTTGCCATCGAGAGATCCATATTATCCTTTTTATAGATTTTTAAGAGCAAATACAATATGGGAGCAATTTGTCCCATCTAAGCAAAGGAATAAGCCGTATGAGTGATAATAAGGATTTAGGAGGCCCTTTTAAAAAACCTAAGAGCCTTGAATTTCCAAAGACTTTTTCAGGAGCGGTAGAAAGCATCCGTAAGATGATGGATGCTAATTTATCAGAAAGTGAGGATGGAATTTCTTCTCAAATGGTAGACGCGAGCAAAGAACTGACTCAAACAAAAACCAAAGTAGCATCTTTGGCGAGAATACGGGAAGTCATTTTTGGTATGCAAGATGGCTTGATAAGTAGTTTAGTTTTAGTTTCTTCGGTTTACGGAGCGACACAAAATACTGGTGTAACTGTTATAGCGGGGCTAGCTGGAGCATTTGGTGGAACAGTGTCAATGTCAGCAGGTAGCTTTTTATCATCAAAGGCAGAAAGAGAAGTTCACGAAGCTCAAATAAATCTAGAATTACAACAATTTCAAGATGACCCGAGTTCTACTATAGAGCAACTAATCGCAATTTTGATGCAGGATGGGCTTTCATATAGAGGAGCGTTAGTTATTGCCGAGGCCATGGCTGAAAAGGATGAAATTTTACTTAGAACAGTTATTGAGAAAAAACTAGGATTGTCTATTGATATGGTGACGGAGCCTTGGAAAGATGCATTCGTTATGGGCATTTCATTTTTTATTGGAGCATTTATACCTATAATTCCGTACTTAGTGAGCGATAACCCTAAGATCCTCGCTTTTTCAATAGCGTTTACAGGGCTTAGTTTATTTACCATGGGAGTAGGTAAATCTCGGTTAACGAAAAAAAACCCAATCATTTCAGGATTAGATATATTGAGTATCGGAATCCTTGCAGGACTAGCTGGTTACTTTTTTGGGACTGTGTTACCAGGTATATTTGGTATTTTATAAAGCTTTTAGGGCTCGTAATTTTTCAAACTCGCGTTATAATATTCTAGGTTGAGGTTTTTATAAATTACGTAGAAAATTTTATTGTTTTATCGGAGGACGGGGAATGGCATATATTATCGCAGAGCCTTGTATCGATTTAAAAGACGCTTCATGCGTTGATGTATGCCCTGTTGACTGTATACATACTACTGATGAAGATAATATGTATTTCATACATCCAGATGAATGTATAGACTGTGCTGCTTGTGAGCCAGTTTGCCCAGTCACTGCTATATTTGAAGAAAGCGAACTTCCTGAAGAGTGGGATGAGTACATAGCTTTGAATAAAGTCTTTTTTGATAATCAGTAAACATCTTTAGGGTCCAATAAGTGGATGTTTGCTTTTTTAAAGCTAATGAAGAATTCAGTATTTCCTTTTGTTCCCGCTAAAGATGATCTTTTTATTGTTTGAAGCTCAAGGCTGTTTTTTTGGCCCCAGAAGAATATTTTCTTTATTGATTTAGCGTGTATATCAGAATTTTTAACCACTCCTCCGAGAGGGATATCTTTTTTAGCTGCTTCGAATTGAGGTTTAATCAGAGCTATTACCGATCCATCCTCTTTTAATAATTCAATGATATTGGGTAGGATAAGAGTTAAAGAAATAAACGAAACATCTATGAAAGCGAGATCTAGTTTTTCTTGAATTGGAATAGGGAACCTGGCATTTGTTCTGTCGAGAACTGTTATTTTTTTTGATTGCTGGAGCTCCCACGCGAGTTGTCCGTATCCGACATCTACAGCGTATACTTTTGATGCCCCATTTTTTATCAGACAATCTGTAAATCCCCCGTTTGATGCTCCTATATCGACTGCCTTTTTCCCGTTTATCTCTAATCCTGTTTGGTCAATAAAACCTTGGAGTTTATAGCCGGCTCGACTGGCATACTTACTGCCAGAAATTAAATTTATAGGAGTATGTAAATTTACAAGTATGTTCGGAATCTTTACAGTGGTTTCTCCACTTTTTACTAATCCTCTTGATATGGCGAATTGAGCATCTTCCCGGTTAGAAAATAATCCTTGATCTAACAGAAGATCATCAATTCTGACCATCTTTCTTTTTGTTGATGGGTGACGATTATTTGGTTTGGCCATGATAGTTAACCCTTACAGATGGATTGCAGATAGGAAAAAAAACTAGTAGTTTTATTAGATTAACATCACGTATTTTTAAGGTCTAGTTTTATAGTTAATATAAAGAAACTGTATTCAAACTCAGTTATCTTTAGTAACGCAAAATATGAGATTGCAGCGCTGTGTTTTATTTATATCTTATGGTTGAATTATGATAGTACAGTTTGGTATTTGAAAGGGGTGAGAGGTATTTGAAAGATTCTCTATTTTTCTCATGGTTGCATCTTTTTCGTTTTAAACAATGGGTAAAGAATGTCTTGGTTTTTTTGATACTCCTTTTTAGTATTCAGTTCGTGGGATATTCTCTTTCACGAGATTTAATTGTACCGAGTATAAGTAAATTATTTATTATATTTTGTGCTTTTAACTTACTGTGCAGTGGAATATATATAATAAACGATTTATTTGATCAAGAAAGAGATCGGTTTCATCCAGAAAAAATGTTTAGGCCAATTCATACAGGTGATATTTCCCCGAAGCATGCTTCTTACATGTCTATAATACTTATCCTAGCGGGGTTAATTATTGGATTTACTGTTAGCTACTCAACGGGAAAAGTATTATTTTTATATTTTATAATCTCATTTTTATATTCTGCTGGGCTGAAAGATATTGCTATTTTAGATATAGTTATTGTTTCAACTGGGTATGGATTAAGAGTGGCAGCTGGGCAAAGTGTTCTTAATTTTTCAATCCACTTTGAGATCTATCTGTTTACTATACTTGTAGCGGTATTCGTGTCCGTGGCAAAACGGAGAGCTGAAATTATTGCTATTGGGCAGAAAGCAAATCTACATCGAAGGTCACTGGGATTTTATTCAATTAAAGGTATTGATAAAAGCATACTTATACTGGTTCCAGCGATATGCTTTACATATATATTGTATTTACTTAAAGTACCTAACTTCAATATATATATACCATTTTCTTACTTTATATTTTTATTTGCCCTAATACGATATTTGTATTTAACTTATAGCTCTTCTATAGTTGGATCTCCTGAAGAAGTTGTTTATAAAGATTTTGCCCTAACAGGATTAGTAAGTATGTGGATCATTTTTGTATTGATAAGTGGAATTTATTGAGTGGGTGATTAATGGCTAGAAAAAAGCGTAAGAGCCAGAAACCAGGCTATATTGATGATAAAGGCGGCTCTTCGACCTTTCTAAAGAACACGTTGCGGAAGATAGGAGCTGGGTTCGCAGTTATTTTATTTTTAGCTATTGGATTTGGGGTACCGTATGTATTTATAGGCCCGTCAATAGAAAATGCCTGGGCAAGTAGGGATATATGGTTCTTTTTAGGAGCATTAGCAGTAGTATCTATGAGTGCTGTGAGTGTGCTTGTATCTAGAGAGGCTTTCATAAAAGGATTGCCGTATCATGCTTTAGGCTTAGTAGGGTTTTTCTTTGCAGGCAATTATTTAAGTATTTTTGAAAGCTTAAGGTCTGTGGGAGCTACTATCTACTTGGCTTCCTGGGTAATATTTTTTGTTTTTGATACAGTTTTTTTAGCAATTAGTAAACAAAAAAATATTAACTTGTAGTTATTGTTCTTTATAACTTGAGACAAAGTGGATCAATGTATAATATTTTGTTAAGTAGGAGTATTTCTTTGATATCTTCACCCTATAGAATTTATGTTAATACAGAAATAGAACAGCGTAGAAGACTTCCCCAGAAATGGGTTAAGGAAGTCATTCAGATTGCGCTATCAGCAGAACATATTGCCCTTAAATCGACTGTTGAAGTATTGCTTGGAGGTGATACCACGATTAAACAATTAAACAGTAAGTTTAGGTTTCAAAATTCCGTTACGGATATCCTCTCTTTCCCCACTGATGCGCAGGATGATCAATTTCCAAATATGATGTCTTCAAATGATATTGGTCAAATTGTTTTATCGATTCCTCAAATTGAGCGACAATCAGTTGAGGCTGGGGTTGGTTTAAAACAAGAAGGAACTCATGTTCTTGTTCACGGGGTTTTACATTTACTAGGCTATGATCATGAAACTGCAGAGGAAGAAAAGTTAATGCATTTAAGAGAAAACGATATTGTTTATTCTATAACAGGAGTAAAACCTCATGAGGTGCTTAGATGACAGAGAATGATGTGTATTACAGGAAATGGCGCCCTCAGACACTAAAAGAGGTAGTTGGGCAAGATCATGTGGTAAGAACTTTAACAACTGCATTAGATCAAAATAGAGTGGCTCATGCATATTTATTTGTTGGGCCTAGAGGTACCGGAAAGACTAGTACAGCTAGGATTTTAGCTAAAGCTATTAATTGTGAAAACAATCAAGGCCAGGCTGAGCCATGTAATAGCTGTAGTACATGTGTGCAAATTAGTAATGGATCATTCATTGATTTACATGAGATTGATGCTGCAAGTCATAGAGGTGTAGAGGATATGAGAGACTTGATCTCTAAATTACCGACGATGCCGAATACAGCAAGGAAAAAAGTCTACGTTATTGATGAAGTGCACGGGCTTACAAATTATGCTGAAGAAGCACTGCTAAAGACTCTTGAAGAGCCACCAGATCATGTAATCTTTATTTTAGCTACAACAGAAGAGCATAGTGTACGAGCCACTATAGCATCGCGGTGCCAAAAGATGAATTTTCGGAAAATTAAGCCACAAGACGCTATAGATAGATTGGCTTTTATTTCTGAAAAGGAAAACTTAAAAATAGATAGGGATGTTTTAAATGTTTTAGTAGGGGCATCTGAAGGTAGTCTAAGAGATGCTTCAAATTTTCTTGAGCATCTTATATTGAGTGCAGGAAGTAATCCTAAAGTAGAAGAAGCTCAAGAATTATTTGGTACATTCGGATCTGATAGATCTCTAAGACTAATAGATTTCATGTCTGAGTCAAAGAGGTTACCTGAAACGCTTAACTTTTTGCAGGATCTTTATTCAGAAGGAATTGATATGCGTCAGCTCCATAAAGAGCTGATGGTTGAAGCAAGATCTATATTATTAATTAAGGTAGGTGTTGGGGAAATCCTTGGTATTACTCAAGGAGAATTAGAGGCACGTAGAATACTAGCTGAGAAATTTAAAATAGAGTATCTACGTGATTTTTTAACCAGCTTGATAGATTTAAGTATTCGTTCAGGGGATACTCCTGTTAAATTAGAGTTAGCTTTTGTAGGTCTCAATTTAGCTTCTGATAAATCTGAGGATTTTAAAGATATTGCAGTGGAGACTGAGGTAATTAAGCCGATAATAATTGAAAGTGATAAAAATTTACCTAATGGTGAGCCACCTTTACCTAAGTTAGAAGAAGCGGTTCCCGTGAAGAATACGGATCCTGTTCAAGTAAAGAGTACTGATAGTGAAGTAACTCCAAAAGATGTGCCTCAGCTACAGACAGAAATGAATAATATCACTATTGAAGAACTTAAAACCAGATGGCGCGACATCGTTGATAGCTTAAAAGGTGTTGGGGCAAGTGGTAATTTAGACGCTTTCTTGAGGAGCGTTTCTATCCCTGTCTCGGTTGAGGATGGGAAAATTACTATCGGTTTCTATCATGACTTTCATAAGAGTAAAATAGAAGATCCACAGTACAAAACATTAGTAGAGAATAAATTATCTCAGGTGCTTGGGCGTCACTATTATGTTGAATGTATGAGAATTGAGCGAGGAAAAGAAGTTGGACATCTTGTTCAAGCAGCTGTTGAAATGGGTGCAGAAGTAGTGAATGATTCGTCAAACAAAGTTGTAATAGAAAGTGAAGTGGATAATGAATAAAAATATGATGCGGCAGATGCAGGAAATGCAAAATAAGCTTGAAAAAGCGAAAGAAGAGTTAGAAACAATGACTGTGGAAGGTAGTGCAGGTGGAGGCGTGGTTAAAGTAGCGATGAACGGGCACCAAAGAGCCTTAAGTGTGCAAATAGACTCTGATATAGTCGATCCCAGTGATATTGACACCCTTCAAGATGTTGTTTTAGCGGCTGTAAATGATGCGAGCCAAAAAGCACAAGATCTAGCAAATAACCATCTTGGGAGTATTACTGGTGGTTTGGGATTACCAGGTCTTTAGGTGATTAATGCTGCCATTTGAAAACTCCCCAGTTAAATCAATTTCTAGGCTGATCGATGAATTTAATAAATTGCCTGGTATTGGTCCTAGGAGTGCTCAGAAATTAGCTTATTATATAATCAGAAATTCCAAAGAGGATGCAATGGCTCTTTCAGAGTCAATTATTGAAGTTATAAATAGTGTTCGTTTCTGCGAGGTATGCCAGAATGTTACACAACAATCTCCTTGCTCTATTTGCATTGATGGTATGAGAGATCGCAGTTTGATTTGCGCTGTTGAGGCTCCTCTTGATGTTGTTGCTTTGGAAAGGACTGGGGCTTTCCGAGGTACTTACCATGTTTTTCATGGATTGCTTTCTCCCATGGATGGTATTGGCCCCGATAAGCTTCGTATTAGAGAGTTATTAGATAGACTTAAGACTGGTGAGGCTAAGGAAATTGTAATAGCTACAAATCCAACTTTGGAAGGTGAGGCTACTGCTATGTATGTTAAAGGATTGATATCTCCATTAGGTATACGAGTGACTCGTTTGGCTCGTGGCTTGCCATCAGGGACAGACCTTGAATTTGCGGACTCAGTTACTCTTGCTCGCGCTGTCGAGGAGAGGCAAGATTTTTGAAATCCTTTTTTGATTTATGATTAATAAAATCAGTTGAAACGGATAACAATGGGAGTAAGCTTTTGGAACAGTTAGAGTATGAAAAAAATCAGGTTGGTAAATATGCAGTTTTCACACTAAACAGACCAGAAAAATTGAACGCTATTAGTTCTCGGCTGATGTTTGATTTAAAGAATTGTTTGGATGATTTTGATAGCGATCCTAATATGAGAGTTGGAATTATTACTGGATATGGAAGGGCTTTTTCAGCAGGGGCGGACTTACGCGAAGGAATAGAGAAAGAGAAAAAAGTAGAAGAGTTAACAAAACTTGTTGATACGGGTCAATTATCTCAAGATGAGTTGTCAAAAAAAATTGATCGTGAATATCCGAACATACAGGTTCAGTATGATTTGTTTTCAAAAAGAGACAAACCTTTTATAGCTGCAGTAAATGGATTTGCAATAGGCGGAGGTATGCATTGGGTTATGGATTGTGATATTAGAATTGCGGCTAAAGGAGCTTATTTTTCTTTACCAGAACCTAAAGTTGGAATGGCTGCTAGTTATGGAAGTCAATATTTACCTTATTTAATCCCTTTTGGAGAATCTCTATACTATCTTTTGACTTCCGATAAGATACCTGCAGATGAGGCAAAAAAAATTGGGCTTATACATGATGTAGTTGCCCAGGATGATCTTTTGGCTAGAGCTATTCAAATAACGGAGTTGATTATACAAGGGGCACCGAATGCAATTTCTGCGACAAAAAAACTTGCATATTACTTTAAGAATAATATGGAACTACAGAGAATGGAATATGTTCAACCTATATTAGATTCTATCCAAGAATCGCCTAACTCCCTTGAAGGCCGGAAGGCTTTTTCGGAGAAGCGATTACCTAAATGGGTCGATTAAAAAGAAAGAGGTAGAGTTTTTTGGATTCTTCAAGTTCACCTTCTAATTTATCTCGGTCTTCCTTTTATCGGATTAAGGCTTTGGTTTTACGACATCAAAATCTAGGAGATTCAGATAGGTTAATTACTGTTTTAAGTAATGAGTATGGAAAATTAAGATTGAGTGTAAGGGGCGCTCGTAAGACAAAGAGCCGTTTAGGAGGGCATGTTGAGCCATTAATTTATGGAGATTTTTTGGTTGTGCGTGGTAAAACTTTGGATACAGTAACACAAGCGCAAGCAATTGAAACATTTCCGATGGTGCGTAGTAATTTAATTAAGATGTCAGAAGGTATCTATTTGGCAGAACTAGTAGACAATTTTTTACAAGTCGGAGAGCCTCAGAGTAACATTTTAGCATTCCTTTTAAATATTCTAGATAAAAGTAATGATATTGAAGATAAGGGAGATCTGTTACTGAGGATCTTCGAAATTAAATTGTTAAGTTTTACTGGTTTTCAACCAGGCTTAGATAATTGTACAGATTGCGGTATTCAGTTAGGTGATAGGAAGGAATATTTTTTTGTTGCTCGATCAGGCGGAGTAGTTTGCCAAAATTGCGTTGATAGCCACAGTGCATGGGTAAGAACAGTAAATGCCGATGTTATAGAGAGTATAAGATTGATTCAACAAAATGGAATAAATACGATCGAGAAAGTGAATTTCACAGAGGATCTATTATCTGATTTGGAAATGCTTATAAGGTGGTATTTGAACTATGTTTTAGATCGCCCCATAGAAGCATTGTCGTTTCTGGATCAGGTTCGTTCTACGAAAGAGTTATTTAGTAGTTAAAGATTAAAATACTATTGAGTTAGATTCTTAATGACTTTAATTAAATAGATCTGAATCGGGATTAGAGATGCAAATAGTAAGAAGGATAGTAGTCGAATTGTTGCAAGCGATAACGCAGATTCTTGTAGCGGTCCTCCACTTTCGACAACAGAACAACTCATTACGAATCCGATCAGGCTTGTCATTTGTATCGTACCCACAAGAGTTCGTAATAGCTTAAGAGGTTTTAATCCAATAGATGCTAAGATATTCCGATCGGGGGCAGTTTCTTTAATGAGCCTAATGCTGTCATTGGATTCACACGATGGGCATTTATAAAGCGCATTATCTAATGGTGCGCCACAGGTATTACATTTCTGATTTTCAGATTCAAGTTTACTTATTGTATTATTACAAGACCTGCATTTTATTATTGGTTTGTATTCGCATACTTTGCATATCCATATTTTATCTATATTAGTCATCTGCTAATCGGAGGGTATTGAGATATATGTTTCAGTTGACAAGGCCTTAGCTACAACCTTCTGGGTTTCTTCTTGTATAACAGAGGCTTCAGCTACAGCAACCCGTTTACCTTTATTTATTATATGCGCTTCTACGAGAAGATTACCTGTAGAGCCTGGCCGTATGAAATTAATTTTCATTTCTATTGTTGCATGTAGCTCTCCTGGTGCGAGCAATGTATCTAGTGCATGATGAATCGAGTAGTCTAGCAAGGACATTATGACGCCTCCAGCTACTCTAGGGTTATCCTCTCCGTGAGTTAAATGAGGTAATACAGCCATTCTAACGAGGCATGTGCCTTTTTCCTTTTTAATTATTTCAGCATTCATCCATTTATCTAAACGAGGTAAACTCGGATCGTTATTTATAGTTTCCATCGAACTCTCCTTGTCGAATTAGTAACCTAATAGTACCAGGTTAACTGGTTAGGTTTTATAATATTAAAGCTCTTCAAAATTCAGATCACTTGTGCTAAAATCAGCAATAAGAACATGAGTTCGCTAAATTACCGTGTTCTTCGATATATAATAGATAGGAGATTATTCATGTCAAATTTGAGGCGCCGTCAGCAAGAGATACTTGATTTTATTGCAGAGTTTTTAGATAGTAATGGTTATCCTCCTTCGGTCAGAGATATTCAAACTGGATGTAATATTAGTTCTACTAGCGTAGTCGATTATAATCTTAGAGCATTGTCACGTATGGGATATTTGAAACGTTCTAAAGATGTATCTAGAGGAATAGAACTTATAGGATATAAAACCAAAAAGAATAGTATCCCCGTTTTGGGATCGATTGCTGCAGGGAACCCATTGCCAGTTTTTCCACAAGATCTGAGAGACGTAGATGAAGAGTCGATTGATATTGACGTCGATACATGGAATCAAGATGGTCAGGTATTTGCATTGCATGTTAAAGGAGATTCCATGATAGATGCATTTATTCGGGATGGCGATTATGTAGTTCTAAAAGCACAAGAGGTAGCTGAATCAGGACAAATGGTTGCTGCGTGGCTTGTTGATGAAGGTGAAACAACTCTAAAAAGGTTCTTCCCAGAAGGAGATAAAGTAAGGTTACAGCCTGAAAATACTGCTATGCGCCCTATTTATGTAGATGCAAGTAATGTTCAAATTAAAGGTAGAGTTGTTGGAGTGCTGAGAAAGTACGATAAATAAAAGAAAACAGAATCTATTAAGATAGTTTTATCTTATAAATTTCAGTTTTAAAAAAAGATTATAAGGTTGTTAATCTGCAGATGGAACTCTCTTTTGTCCTTGTAGGTCCATCTCATTATCACAGCATATCAGGGTACCGTCTGTTGCTTTTGTTGCTAAAGCTTGAGTACCGCATGTTGCGCATTCATATCTTTTACCTAGTTCAATAGCCATTAATATTGCTCCCTATTTATTATTTCATTGCCATAGATTTATCATGGCATTGAATTTCACCGTCGCCGGCTTTTGTAACTACTACTTCTGCTGCACATGTTCCGCAGCTATATCTTTTACCCATTTGATTTGGCATCGTTTGTCCAACCTCCTGGTAAGTTATTATGGAATTACTGTTTGGTCACCAATTATAGAAATGGTATGAAGGCGAGTCAACCTAGGAGTGCGCTTTTTCCTGTAAATTCCGTTAAGCTTTACATGTAATTATTTAATTTTATATATAAAGGTGGATGCAGATGGGCACATTGTATGTGGTCGCTACACCAATTGGGAATCTCGAGGATGTTTCTTTAAGGACTCAGCGTGTTCTTTCTGAAGTCTCATTGATTGTAGCTGAGGATACTAGGACGACACGTAAACTGCTTAGTAAGTTTGATATTCATGTGAAGATGATTAGTTATTACGGCCGTGATAAATTTTTTAGAGACAAATCGGTTTTGAATGAATTAGCTGAAAATGATGTAGCTTTGGTATCCGAGGCTGGTACACCAGGGTTTAGTGATCCAGGTTCATCATTGATTGAATCTGTTGTGGAAGGCGGATTTTCTGTTTCACCTATACCCGGGCCAAATGCCGTTGCGACTCTTATTTCAGTTTCAGGAGTCCCTGGTGACAGGTTTGTGTTTCTGGGCTTTTTAGCTAAAAAGAAGAACGAGAGGCGTAATTCATTAATTGAATTTATTAACTACAAATGGCCCGTCATTTTTTATGAATCCCCTCATAGAATTATTTCTACTTTAACGATGATGATGGAATTGGAAATAAAACAGAAATTAGTTATTGGTCGAGAAATGACCAAAATGTTTGAAGAAATAGTAAGATTGGACCCTGCAGAAGCAATTACTTATTTTCAAAAGCCGCGTGGTGAATTTACTGTTCTGATTCCTGGGTCTAAGCCAAAGAAAGTAAAAAAAACCGATGCTTAAATTATCGCTTTCTTGAGATGATAAATTCAACTATTTGTTCTAGAGAGTCTCGTGGCACTATATTGCCTGTTGTTTCTATTGCCTGGAGCGCGCGAGAAGCATAATCTTGTGCTACTTCATACGATTGCTCTATGCAGCCTTCGCTTTTTATAAGGTCCAATATGTGGGATAAACTAGATTCCTTTTCTACTTCATTTGTTGTTTTAAGGGATCTAACTAAATTGTCATTTTCAGGATGGTTTTGTAGATATAATAAGACAGGTAGAGTTAATATCCCTTGTTTAAGATCTTGGCCAAGCGGTTTCCCAAGTTCTTTTTCTTCGGCTTCGAAATCAAGTATATCGTCAATGATTTGGAAAGCTGTTCCGACCATAGTGCCATATAGTTTCATTTTTTCTATGTCTGCGGCAGACGCTTTTCCTAAAATTGCTCCACATTCTGCCGATGTAGAGAAAAGTGATGATGTTTTTCTCTCAACTCTTGCCCAATAGCCAGGGAGACCGCTTGATGGATCAAACGCTTGATCTATTTCCCTTAGTTCGCCATCAGCAAGCATTCTGAGGGTTTGAGAGAATATTCGAATCACTTGAACATTTTCGGTTGCGCAGACTATTTCAGCTGCTGTTGCAAATAGATAATCCCCAAAAAGGATTGCAACATTATCCCCGTATTTTGCATTTATCGTTTCAGAGTTGCGTCTCATTTTGGATTGATCCACGGTATCGTCGTGTACTAGAGAAGCTGTGTGTAGGAGTTCTACTGCAACGGCCATTGGTATATGCAGGTTTTTGTTATATTCAAATAATTTACCGGATAAGAGTGTTATAGCTGGGCGTGCTCGTTTTCCACTAGTCATCAGAATGTAGTCTAGTAATTCGTTAATCCAAGGATGGTCTGATTGGCCTGAAGCCATTAATACTGATTCTGTTTCGGCTAGCTCTTCTTTTACTGGGTCTAAAAAGGAGAATATAGGATCCACTAAATGCCTCCAGAGTGAATATAATTATTTATTAGATTGCATTCGTAATGCTTCATTTTTAACGACTTCTTCTTCATCCAGTTTATTAAATAGCGGTGTAGGTTTGGTTAATGTAGTTCCAAGTTTTGGAGGGCTAAAATCCCAGCTAGCAGTTTCTATTTTACCTTCATACCCTAATAGGTCATGAAGTTTTTGTGAGCTTTCAGGTAGGAAAGGGTAGAATAAAATTCGGAGAGTCGATATAACAGATAACATGGTGAACATAGTTTGGGCGGCACCATTACGGTCCTCTTTGATCATTTTCCAAGGGGCTCTGTCATCGAGATAACGATTTCCCTTTTGAGATAGATCCATAGCAATTTTTAATGCCGAACGGAAATTACATGCACTTATTTCATTTCCCGATTCAATTAAAGCTGATTTACACTCTTCTATTAATGTTTGTCCGAGAGGGTCATAGCCAACATCTGGCACGACTCCATCATAATTATTATGTAAAAAAGTTAGTGTTCGATGTACTAAGTTACCGTACGTTCCAACCAGTTCAGCGTTATTTCTTCTCGCAAAGTCTGCCCAGGTGAATTCAGAGTCTGAAGTTTCTGGCATTATTGCGGATAATACGTATCTTAGAGGGTCAGAATCATACCTTGACAGGTAGTCAGAAACCCATACTGCCCAATTTCTACTTGTTGAAAATTGCCCTGCTTCTAAATTCAAGAATTCGTTGGAAGGTACGTTATGTGGTAATGGGTAACCTTTGTCATATCCGAGTAGCATTGCAGGCCATATTACTGTGTGAAAAGGGATATTGTCTTTACCGATAAAATAATAACTCTTTGAATCATCCGACCACCATTTTTTCCAAGAGTCTGGTTCTTTAGCTACATCATTTGCCCATTCAATCGATGCTGATAGATATCCGATTACTGCTTCAAACCACACGTAGATACTTCTATCTTCCCAATCCTTAAGTGGGACTTGAACACCCCAAGATAAATCGCGAGTAATAGGTCTATCTTTTAGGCCTTGAGATAAAAGGCTATTTGAAAAATTTAAAACATTCGATCGCCAGAAGGATTTATCTTTTAGCCAGTCTTGTAATTGTGGTTCAAATTTAGATAAGCGAAACATGTAGTGAGTGCGTTCACGAAACTCGGGTGTTGATCCATCAGTGGTCGATTTTGGGTTAATTAAATCTTGAGGATCTAATGTTCTACCACAGTTATCGCATTGATCTCCTCTTGCACTTTCAGATGAACAATGAGGGCAAGTTCCAACAACATATCTATCTGGTAGGTAGCGATCTTCTTGAACACTGTAGGGAAGACTTGCAGTAGCTTCATAGAGAAGATCTTTTTCTAGTAATCGCGAAAAGAATTCCTGTGCTATTTTGTGATGGTTTGGAGTATCGGTTGAAGTAAATAGATCCCAAGAGATATTCAACCCCTCCCAGGATTCTTGGAAATCTTTGTGATAACGAGCGACAATTTCAGTAGGTGTCGTGTTTTCTTGGTCTGCCCTAATTGTTATTGGTGTTCCATGGCTATCGCTGCCTGATACCATTAATACTTCATTGCCTATCATTCTGTTGTATCGGGCAAAAATATCTGCTGGAAGGTAGGCTCCCGCTATGTGACCCAAGTGGAGAGGGCCGTTCGCATAGGGCCAGGCAACGGCGACTAAGATATATTCTTTCATTTCTTTAGTCTCATAGTAAATTAAGTGTACATCATGATCTCTAGAAAATGCTTAGTAATCTGTTAGGATTTATCAGTATATAGTAACTAAGAGTAGCAAAATGGAACATGAAATGACTCGAGAAACACCATTTTATAAATTGGTAGTTCCCATATTAAGATTAGTTGTACATATACTTTTCCGAATTTCTGTTGAGGGTAAAGATAATATACCGAAGAGCGGACCCTTTATTGTTGCATCTAATCATACACACAATTTTGATCCTGCAGTTCTTACAGCGGCAATGCCTTTCCAGGTTGTTTTCATGGCTAAAAGGGAAATAATAGCTAAAGCACCTCGCTGGATAGGAGCAGGATTTAATTTATATGGTACTATTTTTGTTAATCGCGGTAAGGTGGAACGAAAATCCTTAAACAAGGCTCTGGATCATTTGAACAATTCAGGTGTCTTGGGAGTTTTTCCAGAAGGGTCTAGAAGCACGAATGGTATTCTACAGAAAGGACAAGCAGGAGCTTCCTTCCTGGCTCTTAAATCAAAATCAAATATTTTACCAGTGGCAATTATAGGTCTGTCTGGGGTGGATGTGAGTATATCGACATTATTTTCACGGCCTCAAGTTATTGTAAGGTTTGGGAAACCTATCGAAATTGCTGGGAGAGAAAAGGGAACTGCTTTAACGTCAGAAATAATGGATGCTATTGGGTTATTATTACCTGGAAATATGCAAGGATCTTAAAATAGTAGTAATATCTCTTGAAAAGCTGCGATTTTTATAAAGATAATCTTATTGGTGGCATATAATTGATCTAGTTTCAGGGCCTGTGATGGTATAATGTTTTTCCTGGGTAGTGGTAAATCACTTAATCATTTAAATAAAATCTTAGTTGTCGTTTGATGGAGGTATGCTAATGGCTAGTAGGTCAAGTGACCATGATAGCTCTGGAAGTAGCATTCATTATACGGGTGAAAAGAAAGATGCATCAATTCTATGGTTCCAGGATTTAAATGCACATGATTTAGAAATAGCGGGTGGCAAGGGAGCTAATCTTGGAGAGATGACACAAAGAGGTATTCCTGTCCCTCCAGGCTTTGTAGTTACTGTTTCGAGTTATAGGCAATTCTTGATAAGCAATGATCTTGGCACTGGGATAAAGAACTTACTAACGGATCTTGATGTTAATGATAATAAAAAACTTCAAAGCGTTGCGAAAAAAGCTCAAGAATTAATCATGGCTGCGCCAATATCTGATGAACTCTCTGAACAGATAGCCGAGGCATATTTAAAGATGGATGAAGGGCTAGTTGCCGTAAGATCTTCTGCTACAGCAGAAGATCTACCAGACGCATCTTTTGCCGGTCAACAAAGTACCTATTTGAATGTGAGAGGAATTGAACAGGTTCTTGATGCAGTAAAAGGGTGCTGGGCAAGCCTGTTTGAAGCTCGGGCCATTTTTTATCGTGATGAGCAGAACTTTGATCAAATTTCTATTGGAATCGCAGTTCCCGTTCAACGGATGATTCAATCAGAAGTATCAGGAGTCATGTTTACTGCTGAACCTACTACAAGCGATCGAGATAAAATATTGGTTGAGGCTATATATGGCTTAGGTGAAGGAATTGTATCAGGTGAAATTACTCCTGATACTTATATGCTGGATAAAGCTACAGTAAGTGTTACTAATCGTCAGCATGTTCCTCAAAATTGGATGTTAGTTAGGAATGTAAATTCGACTAATAAAGAAAATCTCAATATTAAAGTAGATGTTGAAGAAACTCAAATTAATACGGATAAACTAGATGATGAAGAAATTCAGGCGATTGCAAACCTAGGTGTACAGCTTGAAAAAGCTTATGGTAATCCACAAGATATTGAATGGGCTTATCAAGGAGGCCAGTTTTATATAATCCAAACGAGGCCAATAACGACACTTAATAATATTGTTGGTCAAAATAAAGGTTTGGATGTGGATGAAGATAAATATCCCATGCTTTTTTCTGGTGCTCCAGCTAGCCCAGGAGCCAATTCAGGGCGCGTTGTAATTATTCATGATGATGATATTAACAATCTTGATAAAGTTCATGATGGGGATATCTTGGTTACAGAGATGACAACACCAGATTTCGTACCTGCTATGAAGAGAGCAGCAGCTATTGTGACTGACCAAGGTGGTAGGACTGCTCATGCTGCAATTATTAGTAGAGAACTGGGTATTCCCTGCGTAGTGGGTACTAGCGTTGCGACTGAAGTCTTGAGTGATAATCAAGTCATAACTGTGGATGGTTCTACAGGTCGGATTTATCAAGGTGCAATTCCAAATGCAGCAGTCCATAAAGATGAATATGAAGCAGCCGCAAATCTTAAAACTAAGACGAATATTTATGTTAATTTAGCAGAACCTGATTTAGCAGAAGAAGTGGCAGCACGTAATGTAGATGGCATAGGCTTACTACGAGCTGAATTTATTGTTGCACGGATTGGGGAACATCCAAGACTTATGATTGAAGAAGGTCGTAGCCAGGAATTTATAGATAAAGTTGAGGCAGGTTTAAGGAAATTTGCAGCTCCTTTTGATCCGAGACCTGTTGTGTATCGGACGACAGATTTCAAGACTAATGAATACCGAAATCTTAAAGGTGGAGATCGATTTGAGCCAGTAGAAGAAAATCCTATGATTGGCTATCGAGGAGCTGCCCGGTATATCAAAGAGCCAGACCTTTTTGCTTTGGAGATTGAAGCAGTAAAAAGAGTCAGGGCAGATCATAAGAATTTAAACGTCATGATACCTTTTGTGCGAACTGTTGATGAACTGATACACACAAAAGCACTATTAGAACAGTATGGTTTAGAAAGAGGAAAAGATGGATTCAAACTTTGGATGATGGCCGAAGTACCATCTAATGTTTTGTTATTGGATAAATTTATTGACGTAGGAATTGATGGGGTATCGATTGGATCAAATGATTTAACCCAATTGGTTTTAGGGGTAGATAGAGATAGTGCAACATTAACACAAGATTTTGATGAGCGTAATGAAGCTGTTATGTATTCATTTGAGAAGATTATAACTACAGCTAAGAACCGAGGAATTACTGTTTCTATTTGCGGCCAAGCACCTAGTTTCTTCCCTGATTTAACTGCTAAGTTAGTTGAATGGGGGATTACTTCAATAAGTGTTTCTCCAGATGTAATTAATAAGACGAGGCAAATAGTTTACGATTGTGAGAATTAATTATAGCCTTATTTTGCAAAGTTAATAGCTTGCGGATAGCTGGGTAGCAGATTGTTTTTCTTTTTAGTTGATGTTTTTATATACGATCCTTTTATAGGGTTATTGTTCACACCTGTATTGTTGTTAACTTTCGGGGTATCTATTTTGACTGCACTTACGGTTCATGAATATGGACATGCATACGTTGCTCATTTATTAGGAGATAGTACTGCAAGAGAATCAGGAAGGCTTTCTTTTAATCCGATAAAGCATTTAGATCTTTTTGGAACTCTAATGTTTATTTTTGTTGGATTTGGCTGGGGTAAACCGGTTCCAATAAACTTTTACCTTTTAAAGAAATCTCCCATTAGCCTCGCTCTTATTGCCGGTGCTGGCCCTGCGACAAATTTTTTTTGTGCCATCATAATTTCAATTTTCGTTAGGATGTTGAATATTGGACCAGTTCCTTTCAGTTACGCATTGAATCCACAGTATATGTTGGCCAATATTAATAGTTTAGATATATGGTTAGGTGCTTTAGCTACATTTATGGTTTTTTATAATCTTATGTTGGGGCTTTTTAATCTTATCCCATTGGCACCGTTGGACGGGTCAAAGATCCTAATTGGCCTTGCTCCCAGACACTTGATACCGGTTCTTTTACGTTTTGAAAGTAAAGGAATTATCTTGTTATTTTTACTAATAGGCATAGATATATTTTTCGGAGTTTCAATTATTGGAAATATAGTATTGCCGCCGTTATCCTTATTAAGTGAGATTTTGCTAGGAGAAATGATTATTAACTAGATAACCCATCGGAATAAATCATCAATAACGAGAGAAGAGGCAGAGATGAATAGAATTACAATTATAGGACTAGGACAAATTGGGGCTTCTATTGGTATTACTCTTAGGCGTGAGCTTAAAGGTATTGAGATTATAGGTCACGATATTGATCCAGAAACAGCTGGTAAAGCTAGAAAATTAGGTGCTGTTGATAAAATATCATATAGTTTACCACTTTCACTCGATGAGTCATCAATTATTATCGTAGCAGTTCCTGCTAGTAGAGTAGAGCAAGTATTTAAAGAGATCGAGCCGCATCTTAAACCAGGTGTGATTGTTACAGATACATCCTCAACCAAACAAGATGTTTTAAAATGGGCAGAGAGCATATTTGCAGAGACTATTGAGTTTGTTGGAGGCCACCCTATGGCTGGTGTTGAGACACCAGGTATAGATGGAGCACAGGATAACTTATTTGATCACGCAAGTTATGCCATTATTCCTTTGGAACGGACATCTTCTGAAGCAGTTGATACAGTAGTTAATCTTATTAAAGTACTAGGTGCAGAGCCGTTTTTTATAGACCCGACTGAGCATGATAGTTTAGTTGCAGGCGTTAGCCATCTTCCAATAGCTATATCGATAATTCTTATGAACACAGTTAGTAAGTCAGCCGGATGGGTTGAAATGTCTAGATTGGCGGCTGGAAGTTTTAGAGATGTATCTAGGCTGGCATCAGGTTCGGTAGACATGCAACATTCTATCTTTTTAACTAATAAGGAATCAATAATTCGTTGGATAGATGGATTTCAAGATGAATTAGTGGCATTTAGGGAATTAGTAGAAAAAGGTGGGGACCCACTTCGCGACACATTAAAAGGAGCATTTAACTCACGATCTGACTGGCTTTCTGGGAAAATCAATAAGGATAATACTATCAGTGAACTACCCACATCAAGTGAAACTATGCTTGGTATGTTTGGTGGGGATAAATTAAATGAAATAACCCGAAAACTTAAAAAGAGATCTGAACAAGATAGATAGTCAAAAGATAGGATGGCTACAGGTTATGCAAATCAATTTAGAAAGGCCCAGAAAATTTATGGCCGATATATCCCCACCAGGGGATAAATCTATTGCGCATAGAGCTCTTTTATTAAATTCTTTAGGAACAGGCAAATCTCGAATTTCCTACTTTCCAAGAGGCCAAGATACTTTAGCTACATTGAATACCTTGGTTTCCCTGGGTGTAAATATAAAAGAGGAAAATCGGAGCGAGAATGGCTTTTTTTCAACATTAAATTTAGAGGCTACAGGAATAAGCGGACTTCATGATCCCGAGACCGTATTAGATGCGAAGAATAGTGGCACGTTGTTTCGGTTGTTACTAGGTCTGTTAGCGGGATCTAAGGTGAAAGCAACTATGACTGGAGATGAGTCCTTAAGAACAAGACCTATGGGCCGCATTATTGAGCCTCTTAAATTAATGGGAGCTAATATATTTGGAAAAGATGAAGGATCATTCCCTCCAGTAACTGTTATAGGAGCTAATTTACATGGTATTTCTTATCAAATGCAAATTGCGAGTGCTCAACTTAAATCTGCGATTTTAATTGCAGGACTATCTAGTGAAGGAGAGACGGTTATAGAGGAACCAACCCCTACTAGAAACCACACTGAAAATATGCTCATTAATATGGGAGCTTCTTTAATAAGAAAGAAGGATGAAATTCATTTAAAACCTGGAGAGCTTCATAATATTGACATCAATATTCCTGCTGATATTAGCTCTGCAGCACCTTGGCTAGTAGCAGGCCTGATTCATAGGAATGCTAAGGTGACCTTAAGAAATGTTGGCGTTAACCCAACTAGAACAGGTATTTTGGACGTACTAAGTGATATGGGGGGTGATATAAAGATTGACTATACTACTACAGTCGATTCGGAACCCGTTGCAGATATAACAGTACAATCAAGTGAATTAAAAGGGATAGAGATTAGCGGCGATATAATTCCAAGACTGATTGATGAACTTCCCCTGATCGCTGTAGCAGCTACGCAAGCAAAAGGGAATACAGTTATAAAAGATGCTGCTGAACTAAGAGTTAAAGAGAGTGATCGAATTGAAAATACTGTGGAAGCATTACGTATTCTTGGAGCACGGGTTGAGGCCGAACGTGATGGCATGGTAATATCCGGGAACGGGAGTTTACAGGGTGGGAAAGTTCATTCGTCTTATGACCATAGAATGGCTATGGCATTTGCAGTCTGTTCTTTAGTTTCTGACAAAGATGTATTTATAGAAAATGCTGATGTAACAGATGTGTCCTATCCGGGATTCTGGGATGATTTCTTAGGTGCTTTTAGAGATTAATTGAATGATAGATATATTGAGTTAAGGAGTTTATTACTATGGGAGTAGGACCAGAAATGTTGCATGTTGGCTTTGGCAATCATGTTGCAATGAATAGAGTGATTGCGATTGTAGCCCCTGGGTCAGCTCCCACAAAAAGATTAATTCAGGAAGGCAGAGCAAGAAACGCTATATTGGATATGACAAATGGGAGACGTACAAAAGCCGTTCTTATTGTCGATAGCGGGCATGTGGTTCTGGCTGCAATCAATCCTGAAACTGTTGCTGGTAGATTATCTTCAGTAAGAAAAACTGACCAGAATGAAAATGGAACCATAGCTATTGACGAGAGTGTTTGAAGAATATGGATTCAGGGCCTCTAATAGCGGTAGTAACAGGCCCATCTGGTGTTGGTAAAGACACCGTACTTTCCCTACTAGAAGAGAAAATACCCTCTTTATATATTCCTATTACAGCTACTACACGAAAGCCACGAAAAGGTGAAGTTAACGGTATCCATCAGTTTTTCTATGAAGACCAAGAGTTTGATCAATTAGTGACGGATAATTTACTTTTAGAATGGGCCCATGTTTACGGGAAAAGATATGGAGTTCCCATTTCCGAAATTGAAAAAGCGAGAGAGCTAGATAGAGATGTTCTTGTACGAACAGATATCCAAGGAGCTTTCCAAATTAAGAAAACCAAAGATTCTGCTGTAATTATTTTTTTAGCCCCTCCATCATTAGATAGCTTGGAGTCTCGACTTAGGTTGCGAGGAGGACTTTCAGTAGAGGAAATTGAGCATAGACTGGAAGAGGCAAAATCTGAACTAGATCAATCTATACTTTTTGATTATATTGTGATTAACGAAAACGATAGATTAGATGTGACCGTAGATGCTTTGAAAAATATACTGGAAAATTTAGGATTTGGGAAAAAGACAATAGTTGAAGAATAAAAGGTCTGATTTTATGAAAGTGATCGCCCATCGCGGTTTTTCTGAGCAACGCCCAGAAAATACTTTCACATCATTCGACTATGCGTTAAGTAGCGGTGTTAATTCAATTGAACTCGATGTTCGTCTTACTGCTGATCAAGTTTTAGTTGTGATACATGATGATACAGTAGATAGAACTACAGATGGTTCTGGAAGAGTGAAGGATTTTACATTTAATGAACTAAAGTCATTAGATGCAGGTAGTTGGTTTAAGAATGAAGCTGGTTATAAGGATCAGGTAATTCCTTCATTTGAAGAGATACTGTTGCGCTACCATAATAAAGCTCATATTTATATTGAAATCAAATCAGAAGAAATAACTATTGCACCGAAACTCAAAGATTTGTTTCAAGAAACAGGCTGGCCCGATCAAAACCAGGTTAGATTAGGGGCGGTACCTGGATTATCAATCCTATCTTTTAACCTTGATCAACTAATAACGACGAAAGAAATTTTACCAGAATTAGAGTATGGATATTTGCGTTTTGAAGCTAATGAAAAAGATATGGAGACTTGTATTGATAGAGGGTTCTCTGGATTTTTCCCGTATATAGGTTCATTAAACTCCGATATGGTGGGAAAGGCCCATCAAAGAGGCTTGTATGTCGGAGCATGGGGTGCTCAAACTGATTCAGATATTGAGAAGGCATTTCATATGGGAGTACAAGGCTTAACGGTTGATAACCCAGTTAGAGCACTTAGTTTAGTAAAGTCATTACAATCCCAGGTAGAGAACTAAATACTTTTTTTGCTGTCTTCAAGTTTCGCGATTTTAATTCCTGAGTCAACGTTAACCCATCTTAAGACTACTATCCCGAGTAAAATGAGGATCATGATCGCAAGGATTGCTGCTCGAGTGTCGATCATTCCAGAGATTAGAATGTATAAGAGCGGTCCAAAAACAGCAGAAGCTTTATTCATAAAGCCATAGAAAGAAAAGAATTCGCCGCTTCGTTTTTCAGGAGTCATAGATGCAAAAATACTTCTAGCAAGAGCTTGGCTTCCTCCCATTACAAATCCCACTAAAGAACCGAGAAGCAGCCACTGGTAATTGACCGGTATTCCCAATGGGTTCCATACTTGAGCTCTCAATAAAATAGGCCACCAATCCAGTGGTCCATTTCCAAGATTAGCTGGGTGGCTAGGCCCTATTCCCTGGGTACCGTTTAAGGGGCCTCCAGATATTGATATGCTGAATCTAGATAGATCACTCTTAGTGATATCTTCCATAATTTCTCTTGCTTCTAATGAGGAGACGATTGTTCTTGATCCAATGGCTGTTTTTCTATTAAGCCATTCTTGGTCTTGTCTAGAATCTGTGAATACTGAATTTATTTGGATGTCATACGCCTGAGATTGTGTGGAATAAAGTAATTGGTAATCGTGTAGTTCGTGAGTTTGAGGTTTTAAAGGTACGATCCCAATGCCCAATAAAATGATAAAACACCATCCGTAGAGGGATAACTCAAGAGCTTTTTTAGTAGTTAATTTTTTTGCAAGCTTTGCAAAAAGTTGAGAGCCAGGAGCCGCAATAAACTGAATAACCAGAATTGTTACCATGTTAAATAACAAAGTTACACGAAGCGTATCTGCAGCGAAAGCCCCAGCTATAGCCAAGATGGTTTGAATCCCATCGTTGAATAAGAGATATGCGATTAGATAAATACCTATAGATTTAAAATTCTTTATTTCACGTAGCGTGTTATTCAATACTGATAGGGCTAGTGAGAAAGATTGCTTGAGATTAATGTATTTTGATCTGTTTTCTATAACTGGTTCCGGGACGATTTTAAAAGTCCATATACCCCATCCAAACCACCATAACCCAATAGATGCCATACATAATCGAGTTACTAGATCTTCTATTGCACTTCCTTGTGTTGTAACAATTAAGCCTAAGTGCACCAATAGAAGAAGGCCTCCACCTATATAACCTAATGCGAATCCTTTGCTACTTACTGCATCTAGATCTTCTTTAGTGGCTAAGTATGGTAGAAAAGAATTATAAAAAACAAGGCTGCCAGCATATCCAATATTAGCGAGTATAAAAATACCTAGAAACCAGATCCATGGCGTTGATGTGTATATTGAAAAAAAAGTAAATATCGTGAATACTGATCCGGCAAAAGTATAGATTATTAATAAAGCTTTTTTAATCATAAAACGATCTGATAATATACCTAATAGCGGGCTTGTGATCGCTACTATGGCTGTTGAAATAAGAATCCCAAAACTCCAAATTCCACTACTAGTTAAACTTAAACTGCCAATACTAAATCCTGACTGTACTGATTTTTCAAAAAGGTATACGAAATATACTGGGAATATTGCAACTATTCCGCTCGTAGCAAAAACTGAGTTAGCCCAATCATACATGGCCCAAGCTGTCACTATTTTTTTCTGTTCTTTGAGTGAAGTTCCTGGTGTTAGTTTCGTCATACTTTGCTCCTATACCTTTACCTTGAAAAGTGTGTAAATGTTATTAGATTTCAGGGAAAACTACCTCGCCTCTTGCTTTTAGCTCCATTGGTAAAAGCGCGCTATATATATGATCGTGAGCAGGAGTTTTCACTTTAAGTATTTTGCCTAATCGCCTTATTACTCCTGTTTGTGTTTCCAGTTCAGAAGGGTTCCCTTCTATAATATCGCGTTGCATTGAAGATGTTGCGTTTGGTGGAGAATTTTCTGCATAATCCAGGCTTTCCTTTATTATACTTTTTTTCAAAGGGATTAACTTTTTTCTAGCCACTTCATAAATTTCTTCCATAAGAGAGATTAGTAATTTCCTTGTTTCAGGGTTATTTAAGATAACTCCTAAAGGAGCTCTGGTTACGGCACCTAGACAGCCAATAGGCCCAACAAAAAGGAGCTTTTCCCACATTGTGCGGTGTATATTATCTGAAATATAGGATTCTATATGTGAATCTAATAGAGAGTCCCTAATTTTTACGACTCTTTCACTTTCTTCACCATCTAATTCTCCCAATACAACTAGAGGCTCTGATCCAAAATGATTAATTTCACCAGGTTTTGCGATGGTGCTAAAGATTCTACACATTCCTCCTAGTACATGATCTCCTTTTATAATCCTTTTTATTATTTCAGGAGATTCAACACCGTTCTGTAAAGGTAATATAGCTGTATTATTTTTAACTAAAGGCCCTATATTTTTAGCTGCTTCTAGAACCATTTCTCCTTTTACTGTTAATAATATTGTGTCCACCGGGCCAATATCAGAAGGATTTTCAGTAGCATTGATGGTTTTTAGATGGAAATCACCGTTGATACTTGTGATTTTTAACCCTTTTGATTTAAGTGCTTCAAGATGAGCTCCTCTCGCAATTAAAAAAACTTCATGATTTGAAGATTTAATGAGTTTAGCTGCTAGATAAGAACCAACAGCTCCTGCACCAAAAATTGCTATACGCATTTTTTCTCCCGGTTGTTTAAATACTAAACCGTATCAAATTGTCTATCACCTGCATCTCCTAAGCCTGGAATAATAAAGCCTTTTTCATTGAGTCCTTTGTCTAGCCCGGCAATATATATTTGTACATCAGGATGCTCTTTTTGTAGGCGAGCTACTCCCTCAGGAGCCGCAATGAGCCCAATATAATTAATAATAGGGAAATCTCCCCAAGTTTTAATTAAGGAGCATGCTGCAGAAGCTGATCCACCGGTTGCAAGCATGGGATCCAGTATTAGGCAAGTGCCTATATCAGAGGTGTTGGGTTTTTCTCCATAATACTTGATTGGTGTTAGTGTTGATTCATCTCTTTTTAATCCGAGATGCCACACTTTTGCTGTAGGGATTACTGTAAGAAAACCATTTACCATTCCCAATCCAGCTCTCATGATAGGAATTATGCTTGTTTCTTGTTTTAGTTTAACCCCTTCTGTTTCTTGCAAAGGGGTTTTTATTTTTATTTGGGTGAGTTTCTGATTCGCAGTTGATTCATATGCTAAAAGTAAACTAATCTCATTGACCAAGTTTCGAAATATATGGGGAGTAGTTGATGTATCTCGTAAGCTTGATAGTTTAGATTTGATTAGAGGATGCTGTGAAATAAAAACATTAGAATTATTTTGCATCTTGCCTCCAATTAATTATGGAAAATAAATTTATACTGATTCTCCGCCACCATCGATTTTTATTGTAACTCCACTAATATAGCTAGCAGCATCACTACATAAAAATACAACCGCAAGACCAACATCTTGAGGTGTTGCTAATCTTTTTGCAACTCTTGATTGGCTAATCTCAGTGATATGCTCTTCAGCTGTTTCAGGATATTGAGCTCGTAGTCCTTCCGTATCTGTTAATCCAGGAGCAATAGCATTTACACGTAAAGTAGGGCCAAATTCTACAGCTAATGTTTGGGTTAAATTGATAATAGCTGCTTTATTTGCTCCATACACAGGTTGTACTGTAGATGGGTTGAAAGCAGTAGTCGAGGCTAGGTTAATTATTGTTCCATGACCTTGTTCAAGCATTATTCTTGCTGCTCCCTGACAACCTAGGAACGTTGTTTTCAGGTTGTTCCTAGTAACAGCCTCAAATCCACGTTCATTAATGTCCATAAAATGGCCATTAAAACTGCCCCCGGCATTGTTCACCATAATGTCTAATTTCCCATTAAATTTATCTATGCAAACTTTGAATAACTTATCAATATCTTCTGATACTCTCACATCTGCTACAACAGGGATTGCTGTTCTGCCAAGAGCACGAATTTCCTTTGCTACTGATTCCATAGCAACCTCGTCGTTATCTCTGTCGCCGAGTGCTATGCCGCCTAATATAAGATCTGCTCCTGCTTTGGCAAGGGCGATTGCTATCCCTTTGCCTATTCCTTGAGCTGCTCCTGTTACTATCGCAACTTTACCATCTAAGTTAAATTCTTCTAATGTTGGCACCTAAATCCCCTTTTCTACTGATTTTCTTTAATTAGTATAAACCAGACTCCGCCATATATTTTATTATTAAACATCCTGGATTAATATGATACTCATCATTTGAATCCATATAATACCTGGTATTAGAGCACCTTTTTGAAATAAGCCAAAAATATTCCATAAGTTATTTTGTAGTGGCTGAAGAGATGTGAATAAAAAAAAGGTTGCGGAAATTGCACTGATTATAATTATAGCAATCGAGCCTACCAATACACTTCTATGTTTTCTTATATAAGAAGAATGGAAACTTATAAATATAATCATAAGAAATAAAAAAAAGAAACTTAGCCTTGCTGATAAGTCATGTATGATTCCTTGTAAATAAACTTCACCAGTAGAATTTGGTATAAAAATACCTCCAGAATCTAAATCATCTTGGAAAATGGCAGATAAGAAACATGACAGGCCAAAGCAAATCACAAGAGCTGGTGTAAATATCCAAATCTGTGGAGACCCCTCTTTTTTTAGATGATGTTGAATAGGATAAGCAAATAGAATTGAAGTAAAACTGAAGAAAATCAAGCCTAAATTAGTTAGCCATCCGTAATCACCTTCGATTATAAGTCTACTTAAAGGGGATCGTAAGTGATTATATTCTGGGTTTGCTGATGTGGTTATGACTACCGATATTAATAAGACTGCCGGGCCTAGTATGGATAATCTAGCGGCATAGTTTCTTAGCATGAGAAGATTATACAGGCATAAGCTTATCCTCAATCAATGTTGGGGTATTAACAGGTATTATGATCTACTGTTATGTAAAGATAATAACAACTTAGATTGGAGTGGAAATGAGTTCGAACATAAGGCGTATTGTCACGGCAAATGATGATCATGGTAGATCTAAAGTGTGGATTGATGATGTGGCTGGCAATGTGAGTACTTCGAGGCCTGGAGTTAAGGGAACTGTTGTTTGGACTACTGATAGTATCCCACCAGATATTTCGGGTAATGAAGATCTTGGTGCTAGAAAAGTTGCAAGACCTCCTGTAAGGAGAGGAACAATTCTAAGAGTGATTGAATTTCAACCTGGCAACACTAGAGATATGCATTCAACCGAAACTATAGATTATGCGCTTGTTTTAAAAGGCGAGATGGATATGTTTTTGGATGATAATCAGAAGGTTCATGTTCAAGAAGGTGATGTAATTATTCAACGAGCTACTTTGCATGATTGGTCAAATCGCGGAACTGAACCATGTGTTATTGCGTTTATATTAATTGATGCGCAAGCTTAAGATAGCGCTCTGTTAATTTATTTTTCTTCTTAGTTAATTTGATAATGATTTCTATTTAGGCTTAAATTTTACTAAGGTCCAGTCGTCTGTTATGTCTTCGAATACTGCTTCTACAATCATATCTATTTTCACATCAGCTGGATCTATTCCAATAACGTTTGAGATTATCCTTACACCTTCGTCGAGCTGAATCACCGCATACACGTATGGAACATCTTCTACAAAGAGCGGGTCGTTAGGTTGGTAAACTATCGTAAAGGCGTAGACACGACCGTTACCGCTTACTTTAACCCATTCTAGATCTGATGATAGGCATACCGGGCATAACTCTCTTGGATAAAAGAATAAACCGCCGTGTGACTTACATCTTGGAATAATAAGTTCGTGTTTTTTTGTGGCTTCCCAAAACGGGCGTGTAAATTCCCTAGTTGTTGTCCCAAATATACCACCAGGTATTGGTAATGGTTTTGTATACATATTTTCCATAATTATGTCCTATATTATAAATTAAAGAGTATTCTCAGAACCGAGAACAAGAGTAGCCATGCTACTCACAGTGCCACCTCAGCCATTAACCAGGCAGAGGTCGTTTCTTTCTACTTGTCTTTTTCCTCCTCTTCCCATTATCTGCCTAGTTGCTTCAATAACATGTCTAAACCCTCCTGCATCCATTGGTTGCCCACCAGATAATTGCCCTCCATCAGTGTTTATTGGAAAAGAACCTTTGTAGGTTGTATCGGTTTCAGCGAAAAAAGGCCCAATTTCTCCTTTCGGAACAAGCCCAGAATCTTCAAGGCATACAGCCTCCAAAATTGTGTAGCAATCATAAAACTCAGCGAACTCAATATCTTTCGGTCCGTATCCTGACATTTTGAACGCTATAGGTGCAGATCTAGTAACAGCAGAAACCGTTAACCTATCTCTTTGCCAGGTTGTTAAAGGGTCTGAAGCGATTCCTGCTCCTAATATATAAACAGGTTTATTAGGGAAGGATTTAGCTCTCTCAGCGGAGGTGACTATACATGCAAATGCACCTGCACAGGGCATCACGGATTCTAATAATCTGATCGGATAGTTTATATATCTTGAGTCAATAACATCTTTGATTTCTATTGGCTGGCCTTGGAAGACGGCATTAGGGTTTTCTAAAGCATTAAATCTTTGGTTCACTGCAATATTTGCAAGTTGTTCTTGAGTTGTACCGTATTCGTGCATGTGGCGAGAATACATTAATGCGTACCCCGTATTTGCAGCTATCGCTGGTCCGTACGGATTTTCGAATTCAGTACGCATTCCAGGGGTAGGGGCACTTCCCCAGGGATCTCCAGATTCACGTGGACCAGCTAACGTAACTAATACGGTTTCCGCAAGTCCAGAATAAACTGCCATGGCTGCTACTGCTACGCCAGTAGCACCGCTTGCACCCATGGTACTCACACCTGTTATGAAGTTTGGAGCCATCCCCATATATTCGGATACTGCTGTAGGATAAATACTACCCCCTTCTACAACTAGCCCATCAATATCTTCCTTCTGAATATGGGCATCAATCATGGCTTCTCTCGCTGCATCGGCTAATAGACCATTCATGGTGCGCCCAGGGTATATTCTTTTCGTCGGTAATTCTCCGTACCCTATTATTGCGGTTTGACCTCTCATTATATTCCTCCGTCCTGATAAATATGGATATAAGGTTATTATGTTGATTTGCTGCCGTTGAAGTTTGATTGTTTCCATGCTTCGTATAGAACGATACTTACTGCATTAGATAGATTCAGACTTCGATTATTTGCTCGCATAGGAATTCTAAGTAATTTTTCTACAGTCAAGAAACTGAGTATTTCGTCTGGAAGTCCGGTATCTTCAGAGCCAAATATTAGAGAATCATTTTGGGTATACTTGATGGAAGAATAGATATTGTTGGATGAACTTGTCGTACCCAGTAATCGGCGCTTTGGAAAAGAATCTGTGTATTCTAAAAAAGACCCATGCTCTCTTACTATTGTTAGATCTGAATAATCTAAAGATGCTCTTTTAAGTTTTGAACTTTTGAGGTTAAACCCCAGAGGATGGATCAGATGTAATTCAGCTCCTGTATTTGCACATAATCGGATAATATTACCTGTATTTTGAGGAATTTTGGGTTGCCAAAGGACTATATGGATTTTCTTTTCATTATGCATTTTTGTCCTCAAAGATATCTAACTATAGTCAGTATATAACTTTTATTCATTTAACCAATATACTATGACAATATATAGTATTTAAGAACTAATATAACCAAGCATGGAATAAAGTATATAGATTTCGTCGGGAGGAATATGTGAATATTGATTTAAAAGGTAAAGTAGCTTTAGTTACAGGAGGAGGGCGAGGTATAGGAAGAGAAATATCTTTAGAGCTTGCCAGGAAAGGTGCTAGTGTAGCTGTCGTTGCCCAAACGGAAAATCAAATCAATCAAGTTACTAACGAGATCGTTAGTAATGGTGGTCAATCTATTAGTATACCTACAAATATTTCAGTACCCGGAGAAGTGGAATCTCTGGTAACAAATATAGAAAATCAACTAGGTTATATAGATATACTAGTTAATAATGCAGGAATTCGAGGACCAGTAGGCTTTATTCAGAATATTGAAGATGATGAGTTCTTAGATGTGATGAAAACAAATATCATGGGAACATTTTTATGCATTAAGTATGTTCTGCCACGAATGATTGAATTGGAAAAAGGACGGATTATTAACTTTTCTGGAGGAGGTGCATGGACTGGTATTCGTGGTGGCGGCCCTTATGGAGCATCAAAATCTGCCGTTGAAGGGCTGACGCGGACAGTCGCATTAGAAGCAAAACGTTTTGGCATAACTTGTAATGCTATTCAGCCTGGTAGAGTCGATACTGATAGTTTTCCTATTCTACCAAACGAAAATTCTAGAGATACTAAATCTGTAGGCCCTGAACATGCTGCAAGATGTATAGCTTGGTTAAGCGGTGATGGAGCACAAGAAGTAACAGGGTTAACTGTTAATTCGGTTGAATGGGACCGCCTTGTTACAAATGGCGAAGACCCTAATATCGCTTTGCAAAAAACTGTTACTACTGTAATAAATTCTTTTACAAACGCGTAATCTTTCTTAAATTAGGAGAATATAATGATCAGTCTTAAAAGAAATTCAAAGGGGAAATTTGTAGAGGCTACGGGGAAGAGGACCAGAGCGTCATCTTATTATAATCGTAACCAGACAGAATCATTTAAAATTAGTAGAAGCAAATTTAGTGATTTCTTATCTTGCAAACGGTGTTTTTATTTAGATAGAGTATTAGGTTTAGTTTCTCCTGATTTACCTGGTTGGACACTTAATGAAACAACAGATTTACTGTTAAAAAAAGAATTTGATCTCTGTCGTGAAAGAGAAGTTCCGCATAGAATCTTTTCTAAATTTAATCTGGATCATATAATCCCTTTTCAGCATGAGGATATTGAGAAATGGAGAGATTCATTACATCATGGAATAGAAGCTGAAATAGATGGATCGAATATTATTTTATATGGTGGGATTGATGATGTCGGCATTGATTTAAAGGAAAATAAGCTCGT